>WNFY01002527.1_pt1 | contig 25851 bp, 22 predicted proteins | sample 5400091 | NCBI WGS metagenome assembly WNFY01 (sample SAMN13153364, study PRJNA577476) | soil metagenome | isolation source: 60 cm soil or saprolite under grassland replicate 1 | place: USA:California | collected 2016-06-15 | reverse complement strand
GGCGTCACCCGCGGCTACACCGTCTACTTCTTCGACCCGGTCGGCAACAGGAACGAGGTCTTCACCGGCGGCTACTGGGTCGACCCGGACTTCGAGCCGATCACCTGGACCGAGGAGGAGATGGGCCGGGCCATGTTCTCCTACGACCGCCAGGTCAACGAGCGCTTCTTCACGGTGCACTCCTGATGGCCGACACCAACGGCCAAGGTCCCGCCCCGGCCTTCCGCCGTACGGACCGTACCGACGCCCCTTACTACCTGGCCAGATATACCGAACGGCACGGGCTCAAGCAGTCCGAGGCCGCCGCGAGCTCTCCTGGCACGGACGAAGACCTGCCCCTCTACCTGCGCCGTTTCCGGGAACGTGGCGCGAAGACCGCCTCGGCCGCCCTGCTCGAGGTAGACGGCGAGCGGTTCACCCGCGAGTTCGCCGGCACGTCCCGGGAGAAGGAGATCGTCGCGCCGCCGGAGCGCAAGGCGCAGGAGGATTTCGCCACCGAGATCCGGATCATCAGGCATGGGATCACCCAGGGCTACCAGACCGACTCCGGCCTGACCCCGATGGGCGGCTGGCAGTCGCACCAGCGCGGGCACAGCCTGTCCAAGAGCGTCCGGCCCGGCCAGAAGGTCCGGATCGTCTGCGCGGACACCAGCCGGGCCCGGCAGACCGCGGACCAGATCTACCGCGGCATGCAGGACGGCCTGCAGCAGTGGGGGAGGGAGGCCGACGTCAGCGCGCCCGAGCCCATCGGTGAGCTGCGCAACTTCCAGGTCTGGACGCCGGACGGGCCGCGCGACGTCACCTCGGCGTTCCGCCAGTACCAGGCGCTGATGGAGAAGCTGGAGCGGATGGCGGTCGGTGACCGGCCGCGGTGGCTGGTGGAGATCGACCGGTTCTACCGCAACCAGCTCGGCGGGGCGGACCCGATCTACATGTGGCTGACCATCCCGCTGATGTACTTCGAGCCGCCGCAGTCCTGCGTGCGCCGGTTCTGGCGCGGGTTCCACCGGCTGATGGCCGAATCGCCGGACACCCGGATCATCGCGGCCACCCACTCCGGTCCGATCCGGGCCTTCGCCACCTGGGCGCACGGTTACGACCCCGGCGAGCCGTACAACACCGAGGAGGTCGTGGTGCGGATCCGGCGCGGCGGCGGAACCGCGCTGGTGGCCTACCGCAACCGGGTCACCGAGGTGAACGTGCCGCCGCCCGACGAGATGCCCGTGTGGGATTGATTATGCAATCCAGCACCGAACGCATCCTGACCACCCACGTGGGCAGCCTGGCCCGGCCGCATGACCTGCTCGAGGTGATGCGGGAGAAGGAACACGGCCGCCCGTACGAGCCGCATCGCTTCGCGGAGATGATCACAGAAGCAGTACGCGACGTGGTGCGCAGGCAGGCCGAGGCCGGCCTGGACGTGGTCACCGACGGCGAGCAGGGCAAGGTCTCCTTCCTCACCTACGTCAAGGAGCGGCTGGCCGGGTTCGACCAGGTCGAGGGGGAGATCCTGCTGCCGCCGTCGTGGCAGCGGGAGATCGACGACTTCCCCGAGTACTACCACTCCTACATGTCGAAGTACTCCTCGGCGGTGGCGCCGATGAAGGTGATGGTGTGCACCGGGCCGGTGGCCTACACCGGCCAGGCCGCGCTGGCCACCGATATCGCCAACCTGCGGGACGCGCTGGCCTCCGTGAACGGCCCGGTCGAGGCGTTCCTGCCGTCCACTAGCCCCAGCGGCTTCGGCCGCAACGACTACTACTCCTCCGAGCAGGACTACCTGGCCGCGGTGGCCGAGGCCATGCGGGAGGAATACCTGGCCATCGTCGAATCGGGCTTCCTGCTGCAGGTGGACGACCCGTGGCTGATCGAGATCCTGACCGACGACGGCCGCAGCGACCCGGCCGACCGCCGCCGCCGGGCGCAGGAGCACGTGGAGGCGCTCAACCACGCGCTGCGCGGCATTCCGGAGGACCGGATCCGGCTGCACACCTGTTACGGCCTCAACCACGGCCCGCGGCTGAACGACATCCCGCTGGCCGACGTGGTGCCGGTCATGCTCCAGATCGACGCCGGAGCGTACTCGTTCGAGGTGGCCAACCCGCGGCACCAGCACGAGTGGCGGATCTGGGCCGACGTGCCGCTGGCCGAGGGCAAGCTCCTGCTGCCCGGGCTGCTCGGGCACGCGACCAACTACGTCGAGCATCCCGAGCTGATCGCCGACGGCATCTGCCAGTACGCCAGCCTGGTCGGCCGGGAGAACGTCATCGCCAGCGCCGACTGCGGGTTCTCCTCCCGGGCCTCGTTCGCTCCCGAGGTGCACCCGACCGTGGTGTGGGCCAAGTTCGGCGCGCTCGCCGAGGGCGCCGCCATCGCCACCAAACGCCTCTGGAGCTGAGTTGACTACTCCCCGCCCTGGAGGACGGGGATTCCGGGGCTCACGCCCTGGGGTTCCTGTTTCACAGCCGACTGCACCCGGGAAGACCCCAGGTGTCTGACATCAGCTCCGCAGGCATGGCCGGGGCTGTCCCCGGCTACGGCAAGACCTGCCGCCAGGATGTTCTCCGCGGCGTTGACGTCCCGGTCATGCCGGGTACCGCAGGACGGGCACTGCCACGTTCGGGTCTTCAAGCTCAGGCTGGCGAGGAGATACCCGCAAGCCGAGCACGTCTTGGACGACGGGTACCACCGGTCGACGATGATCACGCGCCGCCCGTACCTGGCCGCCTTGTACTCGAGCATGGCCCGGAACGTGCCCCACCCGCAGTCCGAGATCATCTTCGCCAGCCTGCGGTTGCGGACCATGTTCTTCACGGCGAGATCCTCGACGGCGATCACGTCGTAGTCGCGGACCAGGCTGGTGGAGGCCTTGTGGAGGAAGTCGGTGCGGGCGGCGCGGACTTTGCGGTGGGCGCGGGCGGCCTTGGCCCTGGCTTTGGCGCGGTTCGCGGACCCGGGCTGGCAGCGGGCCATCCGCCGCTGGTAGCGGGCCAGGTTCCGCGCCCGGCGTTCCAGGTGCCGGGGATTGGCGATCCGCTGGCCGTCGCTGGTGACCGCGAAGTCCTTTATCCCCAGGTCAACGCCTGCGGCCCGGCCGGCGGCGGGGAGTGGCTCGGATGCGGGAATGTCGACGGCGAGCGAGACGTACCAGCGTCCGCACGGGTCCCGGGACACCGTCACCGTCGTGGGGTCGATAGTGGCGGGGTCGGTGCCGGGCCAGGACCAGGTGAACGCCAGCGGCGTGCCCATCTTCGCCAGGAACAGCGCGCCGTCGCGCCACCGGAACGCGGACCGAGTGTACACCGCGGACTGCCGGCCCTGCCGGGACTTGAACCGCGGATACCGGGTCCGCTGGGCGAAGAACGCGGCATAGGCGGCCTGCTGGTGGCGGATCGCCTGCTGCAGCGGGAAGGAAGACACCTCGTTCAGCCACGCCAGTTCGTCCGTGGCTTTCATGGCAGTCAGGTAGGCGTTCGCCTGGGCGAAAGTCGTCCCGGTCTTCTCTGCCTGGTACCGCTGATGCCGCTAGGCCAGGGTCTGGTTCCATACCACGCGGACGCAGCCGAACGTGCGGTTCAGCACGCTGGCTTGCTCCTGGTCGGGGTATGCCCGGCATTTGTACGCCGTCCTCATGGCCAGAAATTTTATTCGACTCTATCCGGATATGTGAACGTGACACGCCGAGAGGAGGCGCGGCGTTTCCCCAGCCTGAAGAGCGGGGTCTCCACGCCGCAAAAACGATGAAAACACTGGCGGCCATCGTCGGCCCGGGCAACATCGGCACCGACCTGCTGGCCAAGCTGCAGCGCAGCGAGCACGTCGAGGTCGGCTACATGGTCGGCGTGATCGAGTCCGAGGGCCTGGCCCGAGCCCGCACATTGGGCCTGGACGCCTCGGCCGAGGGGCTGGACTGGCTGCTGCGCCAGGACCCGCTGCCGCAGCTGGTCTTCGAGGCGACTTCGGCGAAGGCGCACGCGGCCAACGCGCCGCGCTACCTCGAGGCCGGGATGCAGGCCATCGACCTGACCCCGGCCGCCCTCGGGCCGCCGGTCTGCCCCCCGGTCAACCTGCACGCCCACCTGGACTCGCCGAACATCAACATGATCAGCTGCGGCGCCCAGGCCACGGTCCCGATCGTGCACGCCGTCTCCTCGGTCGTCCCGGTGCCGTACGCGGAGATCGTCGCGTCGGTGGCGTCCCGCTCGGCCGGGCCGGGCACGCGGGCGAACATCGACGAGTTCACCCACACCACGTCCCGGGCCATCGAGACCGTCGGCGGCGCGCAGCGGGGCAAGGCGATCATCGTGCTCAACCCAGTCGAGCCACCGATGATCATGCGGGACACGGTGTTCTGCGCCATCCCGGCCGACGCGGACACCGAGGCGATCGCCGACTCGATCGGCCGCCAGGTCGCCGAGGTGCAGCGGTACGTGCCCGGCTACACGCTGCGCGCGGAGCCGCAGTTCGACGAGGCGCGCGAGTCCTGGCAGGGCCACGCCAGGGTGGCGGTCTTCCTCGAGGTCCTCGGGGCCGGGGACTACCTGCCCGGGTACGCGGGCAACCTGGACATCATGACATCGGCCGCGGCCCAGGTCGGCGACGTCATCGGCGAGCGGCGCGCCGCGGAGGTACCAGCATGAGCGACCACCTGCGCATTACCGACACCACCCTGCGCGACGGCAGCCACGCCATGGCGCACCAGTTCACCGAGGAGCAGGTCCGGGCCACCGTGCACGCCCTGGACGCGGCCGGCGTCGAGGTCATCGAGGTTACCCATGGCGACGGCCTGGGCGGGTCCTCGTTCAACTACGGCTTCTCCCGGGTGGACGAGATCAAGCTGATCGCGGCCGGCGTCGAGGAAGCCACCCAGGCCAAGATCGCGGTGCTGCTCGTCCCCGGCATCGGCACAAAGGACGACCTGCGCAATTCCCGCGAGGCCGGCGCCTCGGTGGCCAGGATCGCCACCCACTGCACCGAGGCGGACGTGTCCATCCAGCACTTCGGGCTGGCCCGCGACCTGGGCATGGAGACCGTCGGGTTCCTGATGATGGCGCACAAGACCTCACCGGACGAGCTGGCCAGGCAGGCCCGGATCATGGTGGACGCGGGCGCGGAGTGCGTCTACTGCGTGGACTCGGCGGGCGCGCTGGTGCTCGGCGACGCGCAGGAGCGGATCAAGGCCATGTACGCCGAGGTCGGCCACCAGGCCGAGATCGGCTTCCACGGCCACCAGAACCTCTCCCTCGGCGTGGCCAACTCGGTGCTGGCCTACCAGCACGGCGCCCGCCAGGTGGACGGCGCGCTGTGCGCGCTCGGCGCCGGCGCGGGCAACTCGCCCACCGAGGTGCTGGCCGCCACCTTCGACCACCTCGGCGTGCGGACCGGCGTGGACGTGGGCGGCGTCCTGGCCGCGGCCGAGGAAGTGGTGCGGCCGTTCCTGCCCCGGTGGCCGAAGATGGACCGGCCCGCGATCGTGCAGGGTTGGGCCGGGGTGTACAGCAGCTTCCTGCTGCACGCCGAACGGGCGTCCGAGCGCTACGGCGTTCCCACCCACGAGATCCTGCAGCGAGCCGGCGAGCTCGGCTACGTCGGCGGCCAGGAGGACATGATCATCGACATCGCCGTGGGCCTCGCCCAGGAGCGTGACCTAGCCGCGACGGGGGCCCAGGGAGGTCTGAGCGGCGGCTCGGTGTTAAAGCGTTACCCCTCTGTGACCTGCGCGAAATCGTTTGCTTCTGAGACGATGCGATCCTACGGCAAGGAGGCCAAACATGAAGCTGTCCGCCACTGCCGTACATTCCGCCCCGATCCAGCCGCCGTCCCGGCGCCGTCCCCGATTCCGTTATCGATCCGGATGGTCCGCGAGCGCGGCCGCGCTGGGCGCGCTGACCCTGATCCTGGCCGGCTGCAGCTCCGGCTCGCCGGCCAGCTCAAGCTCGAGCTCGCCGCCGGCGGCGGCCGGGCACAAGGGCGGCACCTTCACGATCCTGGCCAACTCGGCCTTCGGCGTCGCCGACCCGGCGCAGAACTACACGCTGGAGCAGTGGCAGCTGCTCATCGACACCCACGACGGCCTGGTGGGGTTCGCCAAGGTGGGCGGCGTCGCGGGTGCGAAGATCGTGCCCGACCTCGCGACCTCCATCCCCACGCCGACCAACGGCGGCAAGACCTACCTCTTCCATATCCGCAAGGGGATCAAGTTCTCCAACGGCCAGACGCTCAAGCCCAGCGACTTCGTCCGGACGTTCGAGCGGCAGTTCACCGTGCCCGGCCCGACCTCGTTCTACTCGGGCCTGATGGGCGCGAGCAAGTGCAGCACCAAGGGCTGCGACCTGTCCAAGGGCGTGGTCGCCGACGACTCGGCCTACACCCTGACGCTCAACCTGACCGCGCCCGACCCCGAGCTGATGGACCAGCTCTCGCTGCCGTTCGCGTTCGCGGTCCCCGGCAACACGTCGCCGAAGCTGACCGGCAACAACGTGCCGCCGGGCACCGGGCCGTACATGTGGAAGTCCTACAACCCGAACACCCAGGCCGTGCTGGTCCGCAACCCCTACTTCCACGTGTGGAATGCCGTGGCGCAGCCGGAGGGCTACCCGAACGAGATCATCGAGAAGTACGGGCTCCAGGTCTCCGACGAGGTGCGGGCGGTGCAGAACAGCCAGGCCAACGAGGTCTTCGACGGCGACCAGATCCCGTCCGACCAGCTCAGCCAGCTGAACAGTCCCAAGTACGCCAGCCAGGTGCACGTGAACACGCTGACGGCCGACTGGTACTTCGCCCTGAACACCAGGCGCCCGCCGTTCAACAACCTGCAGGCGAGACAGGCCATCAACTACGCCGCCAACCGGGCGGCCTACGTCAAGATCGCCGGCGGCTCCTCGCTGGCCGTGCCGACCTGCCAGATCCTGCCGCCCAACTACCCCTCCTACACGCCCTACTGCCCGTACACGGCGGGATCCAGCCACACCACGTGGACCGCGCCGGACCTGGCCAAGGCCAAGCAGCTGGTGCAGCAATCCGGCACGGCCGGGATGAAGGTGGTCGTCAACGGCACCAACGACCAGGTCGGCAAGGCGCTGGTCGAGCAGATGATCTCGGACCTGGACGCGATCGGCTACAAGGCGACCCCGCAGCTGCTCTCCACGAGCGTCCAGTACCCGTTCGTGCAGAACTCGTCCAACTCGGGCAAGTGGAACGTCGGCTGGTCGGCCTGGTACCAGGACTATCCGGCCCAGTCGGACTTCCTGAACGTGCTGCTCGGCTGCGGGACTATCCATCCGAACAGCGACGCCAGCCCGAACATCGCCGCCTTCTGCGACCAGTCCATCGAGGCCAAGATCAACCAGGCCGAGTCGCTGCAGGCCACCGACCAGGCCGCGGCCAACAAGCTGTGGACCCAGATAGACCAGGCCGACACCGACGCCGCGCCCTGGGTCGACATGTACAACCCGAAGCAGATCGACTTCCTGTCCAGCAACGTCCACGGTTACTCGTGGAACCCGCAGTGGTACATCCTCATCGACAGGCTCTGGCTCTCGTAGCATGGCCACCCTGCTCGAGCAGGCCGAGGTCGGCCCCGAGCTGACCTCGGCCGACCTCGGCCGGAACCCGTGGGCGCTGGCGGGCCGGCGGCTGCGGCGCAATCGCATCGCGCTGGCGGCCCTCGGCCTGTTCCTGCTGATCGTGGTGCTGTCCCTGGCCGCGCCGCTGTACGCGAAGTACGTGGCGCACGTGAACCCGTTCCCGCCCAACCTGAACGGCCACACGGTGGTGAACGGGAAGGTGGTCCCGGTGATGCAGCAGGGCGGCGGGACCCTGCACCTGGGCGAGACCCCGATCGGGCCGACCTGGGACCTGGGCCACTACTTCCTCGGCGCGGACAGCGTGGGCCGCGACGTCGGCGCGCTGCTGCTGTACGGCGGGCGGAGCTCGCTGCTGGTCGGCATCGGCTCTGCCGTCCTGTGCTGCCTCGCCGCCACCGTTGTCGCCCTGTTCGCCGGCTTCTTCGGCGGCCTGGTCGACACGCTGCTGTCCCGCGTCATGGACATCATCTGGGCCTTCCCCGTCTACCTGCTGGCCATCTCGATCTCGACCGAGCTGCTCACCCACTCCAGCGGGTTCCAGTTCGGGCCGCTGCACATCAGCGCGTCCAGCCTGTGGACGCCCACGGTCATCATCGCGTTCATCTTCGTGCCGTACGTGTACCGCCCGGTCCGCGGCCAGGTGCTCTCGGTGGTCAGGAAAGAGTTCGTGGAGGCCTCGGTCGCTCAGGGCGCGGGTAACCTGCGGCTGATCTTCTCGGAGATCTTGCCCAACGTGGTGTCCACCGTGATCGTGCTGCTCCCGCTGATGGTGGCCACCACGATCCTGACCGAGTCGGCGCTGTCCTTCCTGTCCGTCGGCGTCCAGCCGCCGAACGTCAGCTGGGGCACGATGATCCAGGACGGCACGAGCCTGCTCTACACCCGGCCGTGGGTCTCGCTCGCCCCCGGGATCATGATCCTGCTCACGGTGCTCTCGCTCAACGTGCTGGGGGACGGGGTCCGGGACGCGCTCGACCCGCGGGCCAAGCTGCGGGTGGAGGGCTAAGTGGCGCCGTGCTGACGTTCACCATCCGGCGTCTGCTGTGGACCGTGCTCGTCCTGTTCGTGATCACGGTGGTCGTGTTCGTGATCTTCTTCAAGACCCCGGGCGTCGACCCGGCCCGCGCCATCGCGGGCCGCAACCCGAGCGCGCAGGTCATTCAGGAGATCCGGGCGCAGTTCGGGCTCGACAAGCCGCTTCCCGTCCAGTATGGCCTGATGATGAAGAGCATCTTCATCAGCCGGGACCTGGTCTCCTACTCGAACCAGGGCGTGAAGGTGGTCCCTGAGATCGCCGCGGCCACCCCCGCGACCCTGTCGCTCGTCTTCGGCGCCGCGCTGATCTGGGTGCTGATGGCGATCGCCGTCGGAGTGGCCGCTGCCCTGCTCAGGGGCACGGTGTTCGACCCGCTGCTGATGGTGCTGGCTCTGATCGGCGTGTCCGCGCCGGTGTTCTGGGTGGGCCAGGTCGCCAACATGATCACGCAGGGCAGCCTGCACGACACGTTCCTGTTCAGCTGGGTCCCGCCGCTGGGGTACACACCGCTCACGCAGAGCCCGCTGCTGTGGTTCAAGGGGCTGGTCATCCCGTGGATCACGCTGTCGATCCTGTACATCGGCCTCTACGGGCGGGTGCTGCGCGCCAACATCCTGGAGACGCAGAACGAGGACTTCGTCCGGACCGCCCGGGCCAAGGGAATCAGCGAGCGGCAGGTGCTGCTGCGGCACACGCTGCGCACGTCCATGATCACGTTCGTGAGCCTGTTCGGGCTCGACTTCGGCGCCCTGGTGGCCGGCGGGGCGCTGCTCACCGAGGTGGTGTTCGGCATCCACGGGGTCGGCTACCTCACCTACCAGGCATTGAACAACCTCGACCTGCCGACGATCATAGCCACCGTGGTGTACGGGGCGTTCTTCATCGTGCTGGCCAACGCCGTCGTCGACATCGGCTACGCCTGGCTCGATCCGAGGATCCGGCCCACATGACGGCCCACATGATGGGGGAGCCATGACCGGCGAACCGCTGCTCGACGTGCGCGACCTCAAGGTCTCCTTCCGAACCGAGGACGGCCTGGTCAGGGCCGTCGACGGGGTGTCGCTCACCCTCTTCGAGGGCGAGACGCTCGGCATCGTGGGCGAGTCAGGTTCCGGCAAGAGCGTGACGATGATGTCGGTGATGCGGCTGATCAACGACCCGAACGCGCGTTTCGAGGGCGAGGTGCTCTACAAGGGCCACGACCTCATGACGCTGAACCGGGACCAGATGCGCGCGATCCGCGGTACCGGGATCTCCATGATCTTCCAGGACCCGATGACCTCGCTGAACCCGGTGTACCGCGTCGGCGGGCAGATCGCCGAGCAGATCCGGGCGCACGATCAGGTCTCCAAGCAGGCGGCACGCGCCCGGGCGATCGAGCTGCTGGCCGCCGTCGGCATACCGCAGGCCGCCGAACGGGTCGACAATTACCCGCACGAGTTCTCCGGTGGCATGCGGCAGCGAGTAATGATCGCCATGGCGGTCTCCTGCAACCCGGACATCCTCATCGCCGACGAGCCGACGACCGCGCTCGACGTGACCATCCAGGCGCAGATCCTGAAACTGCTCAGGAAGCTGAAGAACGACTTCGGCACCGCTGTGGTGCTGATCACCCACGACATGGGGGTGGTGGCCGACCTGGCGGACCGGATCGCGGTGATGTACGCGGGGCGGATCGTCGAGCAGGGCACCCGGCGGGAAGTCTTCTACGATGCCCAGCATCCCTACACCTGGGGCCTGCTCGGCTCGATCGCCCGGCTGGACCGGCCCAAGCCCAGGCGCCTGGCGGCGATTCCCGGGCAGCCGCCCTCGCTGCTCCGGCTGACCCAGGGATGCGCCTTCGCCGACCGCTGCGCGCACCGGTTCGACCTGTGCGACGAGCAGCCGCCGCTGCTCGCCCGGGTCGACGGCGATCACCTGGACGCCTGCCACCTCGAGCCCAAGCAGAAGAAGGAACGGCGGGAGACCACCATCCACCCCGAACTGATCGAGAACGCCGAATGACCAAGGCCGAGGCCCCTTCCGCCTCCTCCGCCGCCTCCACCCCATCCACCCCCTCCGACGGCAACGGGGACGGCGAACTGCTGCTGCGGGCCGAGCACGTGACGAAGTACTTCCCGATCAGGAGCGGGGTCCTGCTGCAGCGTGAGGTCGCGCGGGTGCACGCGGTGGACGACGTCAGCCTTGAGCTGCGTGCCGGGGAGACGCTCGGCCTGGTCGGGGAGTCGGGCTGCGGCAAGTCCACGCTGGCCCGGTGCCTCGCCCGGCTGTACCCGCTCACCAGCGGATCGGTGGTGTTCGAGGGCCAGGACATCTCCACGCTGTCCCGGCGCGAGCTGCGCCCGGTGCGGCGCGAGCTGCAGATGGTGTTCCAGGATCCGTACGCGTCGCTCAACCCGCGCAAGCGGGTCGGCGAGATCCTCTCCGACCCGCTGCGCATCCACAAGCGCGGGAACCGGGACCAGGTCAGGCGCCGGGTGCGGGAACTGCTCGAGCTGGTCGGCCTGTCGCCTGAGCACATCAACCGCTACCCGCACGAGTTCTCCGGCGGCCAGCGGCAGCGGATCGGGGTGGCCAGGGCGCTGGCCCTGCACCCGAGGCTGATCATCGCCGACGAGCCGGTCTCCGCCCTCGACGTCTCGATCCGCGCGCAGGTGATCAACCTGCTCGACGACCTGCAGGACGAGCTGCACCTCACCTATATCTTCATCGCGCACGACCTGGGCGTGGTGCGGCACGTGTCGGACCGCATCGCGGTCATGTACCTGGGCAAGATCGTCGAGGTGTCGCCGGCCGAGGAGCTCTACCAGCGGCCCGTCCACCCCTACACCGAGGCGCTGCTGTCCGCGGTCCCGATCCCGGACCCGGACTTGTCCGACCGCCGGATCCAGATCGTGCTCGAGGGCGACGTGCCGAGCCCGATCGTGCCGCCCTCGGGCTGCCGTTTCCATCCGCGCTGCCGGTACGCCACCAAGATCTGCGCCCAGCAGGAGCCGCCGCTGGCCGAGTACGGCGGCGGCCACCTGGCCGCCTGCCACCACCCGCTCAACCTCGGCCTCCCGGCGGCACCGACCGCGGCGGCACCGACCGCGGCCGCGGAGCCGCTACCCGCCGCCGGGGAAGCCGCCGGGGGAGAGGTGCCGGCCGAAGAAGCGCAGTGAGCTCTCCACCTCGAACATCGGCACGTCCGCGTGCCGGCCGGGGTTGGCATGCAAGCTCTTCTCGCGCGAGGCGAACGCGTCGAACAGGGCGAGGCCCGATTCACGCGGTATCAGCTCGTCGTCCCACTGCAGCAGGAACTCGACCGGGACGGTGACCTGGGCGGCCGCTTCGGCCAGGGTCTCGTGCCCCACCAGGCCGAACACGGCCGCGGCGATCCTCGGTTCCGCGGCGGCGAGCGGCACGCCGGTGGCGCTGCCCATCGACAGGCCCCAGACGCCGACCGGACCGTCCAGTCCGGGCTGGGCCTGCAGTGCCTCCAGGACGGCCCGCCCCTCGGGGACGGCCCGCTCGGCCTGGGCGGCGTTGTAGCGAGCGACCTGCGGGCCCACGGGCTCGCCCGCCGCCATCCGTCGCCTGATCTCCGCGATGAACCGCTCGTCCTCCTCGGTCCTGGGGCGGTCGCCGGACCCGGGTGCGTCGATGGCGGCCGCCGCGAAACCGCAGGCGGTCACCAGGCGGCGGGCACGGCCCTGCATGGCCGGTGCCTTCTTGTGCTGACCGCCGCCGTGGGCCAGCAGCACCAGCGGCCGGCCGGCCATCGGCGCGGCCGCCCCCGCGGGCGACCAGAGGACGCCGGGAACGTCCCCGAGCGTGAACGGGCGTTCCGAGACGCCGTCGGTGATGGTCTCTGGCGTGAAGCGCATAGGTTCATTGCCTTCCGGGATGCCTGCGGGCGCTCCCGGGCCACCTATGTCAGCGAAACCCCATGGAGGGGAGCACCCATGCTGATACAGCGGTAATGGGTCTCACCTCCTCAGCTCGCTTGCCTGCGCCGACCTTACCAGCCCGCCCTCTCCCTCTCTAACGATTAAGGTCGTGGGTTACCCGCCCGCCCTCACCCTCTCTGGAGCTCAATGCGGCTGAGCCGAATGCCTCCCGGTCAGTTTCATGGCCGCCAACGGCGGCGCGGCCCCGAAAACCGGACTCAGATCCTACCGGTACCATCAGTCTCACGATCCGGGGTGCGCGGGCCAGTTGGAACGCCATGAAACCCCGGATCCAGTGCGTTCTGGCGCAGTGAAAGCCCGGTTCCATGACGTCCGGCAGGCGTCCGGCAGGGGACCGAGGCTCAGGACTCCGTCTCGAATACCGCGACCTGGCTCTGGCTGTCGGAGGTGAAGGGGGTGCGGTCCCAGCCCGTCCAGCGGTCCCGGAATCCCACATGATCGAACCCATCGGTAGCAGCCTGCTCCAGGCCGGTGCCCGCCGCCAACTGGTTTTCGCCGGTACCGCCACTATCGATGTCGTCCCCGCTTGACGGCGCCGAAGAAAAACATCTATCATAGTGATATCAGTTTTTTCGGCGGGGGACCTGCAGATGGCGCGGGAGGTGCCAGCCCATGACGTCAGCGATTCAGAAGACGGGGTGGCGGGCCGGGGTGGCCGGCGCGTCCCTGATGCTCGCCGCGGGCCTGGCCGTCGGCGGCTGCTCGAGCGGCCCGGGTGCCGCGACCGCGGACTGCGCGGCAAGCGGCTCGTCCAGCCCGGCGGTCGCAGGCTCCCCGGTCCCGGGGAGCGGTGGCGCGACGAGTAGCGGGCGCGCTGCCGCGGGCTGGACGCTGCCGGGCGCTGACCTGGCCAACACGCGCGCGGTCACCAGCGCGATCACCAGTACGAACGTCTCGCAGCTCGGCGTCGCCTGGTGCGTGCCGCTCGCGGCCGCCAACGCCGGGTTCGGCAACTACGCGACGACGCCGGTCGTGGTGAACGGCGTGGTGTATACGCAGGACCTGCAGTCCAACGTGATGGCGGTCAGGCTGGCCACCGGCAAGATGCTCTGGACGCACACCTACAACTCGCGCAACGGCGGCCCGGACGGCGTCAACGTGGCCGGCCGGGCCGTGTACGCGGCCACGGGCAGCGCCGCGGTCGCCCTGGACGCCGCGACCGGAAAGCAGCTCTGGAGCCGGACGCTGACCGCCAACCGGTACGAAGGGGTTGACATGACCCCCGGCTACGACCACGGCACCGTGTACGTGTCCACGGTGCCGGTCAACGCGTCGACCGGGGTCGAATATGGCGGCGGCGGCAAGGCGGTGCTGTGGGCCCTGGACGCCCAGACGGGCGCGCCGGAGTGGAAGTGGGACGAGGTGCAGGACCTGTGGGGGAACCCGTACATCAACTCCGGCGGCGGCCAGTGGTACGCGCCCTCGTTCGACGCCCAGGGCAACCTCTACATCGGCGTGGCCAACCCCGGCCCGCTGGCCGGCGCCCCCGGCTACCCGTGGGGCACGAGCCGGCCGGGTCCTGACCTGTACACCGACTCGGTGGTCAAGCTCAGCCCGGCCGGCAAGCTGCTGTGGTACTACCAGCTGACCCCGCACGACCTGTACGACTGGGACCTGCAGGACCCGCCGGTGCTGACCACGGCCAACGGCCGCCCGGTGGTGATCGACGGCGGCAAGGCCGGCATCCTGATCGAGCTCGACGCCAAGACCGGCAAGCTGCTCTGGAAGCGTCCCGTCGGCGTGCACAACGGCCATGACCAGGACGGGCTGCTCACCGAGCACGCCACGCCCGCCTCGCGGCTGGCGCTGCCCGGCCAGGTCGACGTCGAGCCAGGCGCGTTCGGCGGCATCGAATCCCAGCTGGCCAGCAACGGCTCGGTCACCTTCGCCGCGGTCAGCAACCTCCCGGTCGTCTTCGAGAGCGAATCCGGGCCGTACTTCCCGTCCCTGGCCGCGCTGGGGACAGCCCTGGTCAAGGCCGTCGGCGAGATGGTCGCGGTGAACCAGGACACCGGCACGGTCGAATGGGATACCCCGCTCCCATCCTCGCCATACGGCGCCGCGACCGTGACCAACGACGTCGTCTTCACCACCACGTTCCACGGCGATCTGTACGCCCTCGACGCGGCCACCGGCAAGATCCTGCTCGCCAAGCCGCTCTCGGCCGGGACGAACGCCCCGGTCACGGTGGACGGGGACTACGTCATCACGGGCGCGGACATCCAGGCACCGGACACGCAGCAGCAAGCGCTGATCATCGCCTACAAGCTCGGCGCGAAGGGCACGCTCCCGGTCACCGTGGGCACGTAGCGGGCCGCGGGCCGCGGCCGTCGTCGGCCGCGTAGGCGCCCAGGTCCACGCGGTGGCCAGGGCCCGCCCGGGCTCGACCGGTAGATGCTGCTCTCGTTGGTCAGCGACGTCTCCTTATTCTGCTGCCATTTTCACCCTCAGCCCTCGATCGCAGTCATGCGCCACTCCCATATTTTTATTCGAAATAGCAAAATGAGCTTGTTATCTTGAGATGAAATCGCTATTATGTTCTATGGAGCCCTCAGTCTGGCTCCGTCAATCCATCACCTGGACGGGGGTACCGCATGAACCCCGGACCCGCTCCTCCCGACCCCGACCCCGACCCAGACCCAGACCAGGCCGCCCTCGCGAGTCGCGACGCGGGCTGGGAGGCGTGGCTGGCTAACCGGGAACGGTGCGAGGACGACGAGCCGCTGGAATTCGAGGACGAGGGGGACTACCACGATCCGGACGAGCTAGCCGAGATCATCGCCGAGGCCCGGCAGGCGTCCGCGGACCAGGCCGTCGCCGAGGCGCACATCGCCGCGTCGGGCCAGACCGCGGCCCTGGCCGCGGGCGCGTCAGTTGCCATGGGCCGTCGTGGCCCCGGCATGCCCGGCTCCGCAGAGCCGCTGGCCGGTGAGTACTCAGGACCCGGTGGAGCGTTCGCCACCGGGCAGGCGCTCGACCTGGCTCCCGGCGGCCCGGTGCTGCTCGGGCAGGTCGATTGGGCCGCCGGTGACGATGACCGGTTCGACGGCGTCAGCGACGACGAGCTGCTCGGGATTATCTGCGCCGCCGACCGCTGCGAGGCCGCCGCGTCGGCGCTGAAGCACACCGCGGTCGCCGAGCTGATCCGGCGGCGTCCGGCGTCCGGCTGCACGCCGCAGGGCCCGGCGGGCATGCCGGAGGCCTGGGACGAATTCACCCGGGCCGAGCTGGCACCGGCCCTGGGGGAGTCCCGGTACGCGGTGGACGGCCTAATGGACCTCACGCACGACCTGACGGTCAAGCTGCCCGAGACCATGGCGTTGTTCAGGGTCGGAGTGATCTCCCGGTACAAGGCACAGGTCATCTCCCACGCCACCCAGCTCCTGGACCCGGCGGAGGCCCGGGCCGCGGAGGCAATGGTGCTGGACCGGGCGGGCCGGCTGACCCCGGGCGCGTTGCGGGCTGCGATCGCTCGCGCCGTAATGGAGGTCGCCCCGGAGAAGGCGCGAAAGCGCCGGGAAAAGGCGGCCAAGAGCGCTGAGGTGCAGCAGTGGGCCGAGTTCTCCGGCAACGCCGCGCTGGCGGGCCGGGAACTGCCGCCAGCCGACGTGCTAGCCGCCGGCCAGCGGATCGACTCCCGGGCTGACCAGCTGAAGGCGGCCGGCCTGCAGGGCTCTGCGGGCGAACTGAGGGCCAGGGCCTTCCTGGACCTATTGCTCGGAAAAGACTCCCGTCCGGACAAGGCCGCTGCTGACGGCGCAGGCCCGGCCGCCTTCGTCGCGACGATCAACTTGACCATCCCGCTGGCCACGCTGCTGGACCTGGCCGACCGGCCGGGCGAGATCCCCGGCATCGGGCCGATCGACCCGTGGCTGGCCCGTGACCTGGCTCGCTCGGCCGCCAGCCACCCGAAGACGAAATGGTGCGTGACGGTCACCGACAAGCAGGGACACGCCATCGGGCACGGATGCGCCCGTCCCGAGCCCCGAGGCCGCAGGAAAGAACCCGGGCGTCAGAAAGGCCCGGGGCAGCCCGGGTACACGTTCACCGCCGTGGATCAGCATGGACCGCCCGGCGGCTACGGCAGCTGGCGGCTGCGCGCCCCGGGGGACGGACCGGACCTGCGGATCAGCCTCGACCCGTTCAACACCCCGGATTGCGACCACCGGTTCCAGGCCCGGGGCCACGATCCCGGGGTCAAGCTGAAGCACCTGTCCCAGGTCCGGCACGCCACGTGCGCCGGGCCCTGCTGCCGCAGGCCGTCATCCCGCTCGGACTTCGAGCACAACGTCCCCTACGAGGCGGGCGGAAGGACGTGCTTGTGCAACGGCGGCCCGAAATGCCGCTACGACCACCGGCTCAAGCAGAATCCACGCTGGCACGTCGACCAGCTCCCCGGCGGCACCTTCCGATGGACCACCCCGTCCGGGCGCAGCTACGACACCGAACCCACGCGGTACCCCACATGAACCGGACCGGCCTGCCACCGGACCGGCCTGCCACCGGACCGGCCTGCCGCCGGACCGGCCCGCCGCCGGACCGGCCCGCCGCCGGACGGCACCGGCCCGCGGAGTCGAACCGCATCACGAAGCAGTTGTCGTAGACCTCCTCCACCGGCCCACCCGGGCCGGATAGGTAGGCGCTGGTGCCGGTGGCCACCGCGACGTCCCCGTCGACCGCGACGGCCCGGTAGGCGGCGTCGTAGGTACCCGGCTTGTCCCGGTCCGAGGCGCCGGGATGCGAGGCCTCGCCCAGCCACGACCGCACCACTTCCGCCCGGCCCAGCACCGGCTCGTCGTAGGGGTGGTACCGGTACCGGACGTCTTCCGAGAACAGGTCGCCGATCTGCTTGCCGTCGTAGCTCTTCCAGGCCTCGACGTACGCCCGGAGCCAGCGGTCGACTTCCGCCTTCTCCACGAGTTCCACCTCCAGACACCAGCCTGCCACAACCGGCCGCGGCACCACCGCGGCACCACCGCGGCACCACCGCGGCACCACCGGCCGGCGGTCTCAGCGGATCCACAGCTCGCAGTCGGTACCCTCCGGGCGTGCGCATACATGGGGTCTTCAAGGGCATCGGTTCCTTCGCCGTCAGATTCCGGTGGTTCGTGCTGGTCGCGTGGGTCATAGCGGCCGTCGCCGTGCCACGCGCCCTGCCGTCGCTGTCCAGCGTGACCCAGGGCAACAACGCGAACTTCCTTCCGGCCAGCGCTCCGAGCGAGCACGCCCTGAAGCTGGCGGCGCCGCTGGGCGGGTCGACCCTCACGCCCGTGCCCGTGGTGGCCGCCTCCACCCAGGGGACGCTCACCCCGGCGGAGCAGGCCTGGCTGCAGAAGCTGCAGCAGGACCTGGGCAAGGTGCCGACCGTCGTCAAGGTGCGCGATCTCGGTCACTCGCCCGACGGCCAGGCCGCGCAGCTCCAGGTGCTGTCGAACGTCAGCCAGGGCGGAGCCGGCAACGGCCTGACCACGCTGGTCAAGGACCTGCGCAGCGCGATCGCCCGCGATGGCCCGCCATCCGGCCTGGACGTGCACCTGGCCGGCGCGGTCGCGATCAACGTCGACCAGCAGGCCAAGTCGGGTAATACGGACAGCCAGATCCAGCTGCTGTCCGTCGTCTTCATCATCGGGCTGCTGCTGCTGGTCTTCCGGGCGCTGCTCGCGCCGCTCGTCACGCTCATCCCCGCCTTCCTCGCGGTCACCATCTCCGGCCCGCTGGTGGCCGAGGCCGCGCACCACGGGCTGAAGGTATCGCCGCTGGCCCAGATCCTGCTGATCGTGCTGGTGCTCGGCGCGGGCACGGACTACGGCCTGTTCCTCGTCTTCCGGGTACGGGAGAACCTGCGCGCCGGGCAGGACCGCAAGCAGGCGGTGATCGCGGCCGTGGAACGCGTGGGCGAGTCGATCACGTTCTCCGCCGCCACGGTCATCGCGGCGCTGCTGTCGCTGCTCTTCGCGACCTTCGAGTTCTACTCCGACCTGGGGATCCCGCTAGCGATTGGCATCGGGGTGATGCTGCTGGCCGGGCTCACGCTGCTCCCCGCGCTGCTGGCCATCTTCGGCCGGGCGGTGTTCTGGCCGAGCAAGACCCAGGCGGGCATGGGCAAGGCGGGCGTCTGGGGCCGCGTCTCGTCCCGGATCGTCCGCCACCCGGCGCCCACCCTCGTGGCCGGCCTGGTGGTGTTCGGCGGCCTGGCGTTCGCGGTAACCGGCTATTCGGCAGCCGGTTTCGGCGGGGACACCACGGCGCCCGCGGGCTCGGACTCGGCCGCCGGGGCCAAGATCCTCTCCGCGCACTTCCCGAACACGAGCGCCAACCCGACGAACGTCATCTACAAGCTCAAGCAACCCGCATGGAATGACCTGGAGACCCTGCAGGCGGCGCGCAGTCAGCTCGAGGCCAGCGGTCTTTTCACCGGGGTGACCGGACCGCTGAACCCGAACGGCGCGACGCTCACGCCGGCCCAGCTCACCGCCCTGCACGACCGGCTCGGGCCGCCGCAGCTGCTGCCGGCTACCCCGCCCCCGGGCACGAACATCCCGGCCATCGGCTACCAGCTGTACCGTGCGACCGCCCTGTACATCAGCCCGGACGGCCACACGGTGCAGTTCCTGACCGGGCTCAAGGCCGGGGACCCGTCCACGACCGCCGCGATGAACGCCATCCCCGCGGTCCGCGCGGAGGCGGGCACCGTGGCGCGCACCATCGGCGCCGCGGATTACGGCGTGGGCGGCCAGGCCCCGGCCATCTACGACATCAGCAGCATCTCCAACAGCGACCTCGCCACCGTGATCCCGATCGCCATCGTGGTCATCGGGATCCTGCTCGCCCTGGTGATGCGGAGCCTGGTCGCGCCGCTATACCTGATCCTCTCGGTCGGGCTGTCCTACTTGGCCGCGCTCGGCCTGTCGGTCCTGCTGTTCGTCGAGATCGCCGGCGACGGCGGGCTCGTCTTCTTCCTGCCCTTCCTGATGTTCATCTTCCTGCTGGCGCTGGGGGAGGACTACAACATCCTCGTGATGAGCAGGATCAGGGAAGAGGCCCAGCGTCTTCCGCTGAAGGACGCGGTGAGCCATGCGCTCACCGCGACCGGCACCACGGTCACCTCGGCCGGCCTCGTGCTCGGCGGGACCTTCTCCGTCTTCGCCATCGTGGGCGCCCAGCAGGGATCCACCCAGTTCCGTGACGTCGGCGCGGGCCTCGCGCTAGGCGTCCTGATGGACACCTTCCTTGTCCGTACTCTGCTGGTGCCGTCCACGGTCGTGCTGCTCGGCCGGTGGAACTGGTGGCCGTCGGCGATGAGCCGGGCCCAGGCCGGCCAGCGCGATGCCCCGGGCGACGCCGAGCCACTGAGTGTTCCGGCTCGCGACTGACCATTGCCGGCTCGCCAGGGCGCCCCGTAACGTGCAGTACACGGAGCCCACCCAGCCCTAGGAGACGCAATGGCCACGGTCATTCCCGTCGACGAGTTCATCACCGACGAGTGGTATCCCGGCTTCAAGCCCGGGTACACGCACGCGCCCTGGTACATAGACCCGGTTCAGACGTTCCGGAAGGAGGACGAGGAGAACTTCTGGTTCCTCGACTTCCACTGGCCGCGGGGCCTCACCCCGATGGGGCTGATCTGGAACGAGGACGGCTACAACTGGTCCTCCCAGCTGGCCGCCGAGCAGATGCCGCTGCCGCCAGGGCGCGGGATCACCTGCCGTCTCGGCGGCACGCACACCTACGGCTCGCCGCTGCCGGTGACCGACGTGCGCGAGATCGGCCAGCGGGCCAGGCGGCTCGAGCGCGTCCTCCCGCCGTTCCTGCAGAACTTCGACGAGATCTGGGGGCACATGCGGGAGGAGGTCAACGAGAGCTGGGACTACTTCCGCGGCGTGGACCTGTCCGCGCTGTCCCTGGCGGACCTGCGGGAGAACCTCATCCAGGCCCGCCAGTACCACAAGCGCGCCTTCGAGATCCACTTCCAGGTGATGTACCCGCTGCTGGCTAACTACGTCGGCTTCTACAGCATGTGCACCGAACTCGGCCTGGACCCGGGGCAGATCGGCAAGTTCCTGCAGGGCTACGACACCAAGATCATGGAGACCGACAGGGAGCTGTGGAAGCTGACCAGCGCCGCGCGTTCGGCCGGCCTGGAATCGGTGTTCGCCGCCCACGAGCCCGACGGGATCCGCGGCGCGCTGGCCGTCCACGGCGGCGCCGCCGGCCCCTGGCTGACCCAGTTCGACGACTTCCTGCAGGTCTACGGCTGGCGCACCGAGGGCTCGTGTGACGTCGCGCTGCCGAGCTGGATCGAGGACCCCACCCCGGCGCTGGGCACGATCAAGACGTTCCTGCTGAAGGACACCGACCACGACTTCGAAAAAGCGCGCAACGCCGCCGTGGAAGAGCGCGAGGCGGCCGTCGACGCGGCCCGGTCCACCCTCACCCTGGAGGAGCAGAAGCTCTTCGACGGCGGCCTGGCCTCGTGCCGGGCGGCGAACTTCCCGTGGTGGCAGGACGACCACAACTACTACATCGACCTGCGCATCGCGCTGCCGATGCGGTGGGCGTGCCAGGGGATAGCGGACCGGATCGGCGCGGACCACCCCGACGACACGCTGTACCTGTTCTGGGAAGAGATCCTGGACGTGTCCGGCGGGCGCCGGCCGTACGACGCCGGGCTGCGTAGCCTGGTCGAGCAGCGCAAGCAGTACTTCGACTACTGGCTGCGGCGCCGGCCCACCCTGCCCAAGGTGGTCGGCACCATCCCGGAGTCGGTCAACGACCCCATCCTGATCGAGATCTTCGGGCTGAACAGTCACTTCCTGCGGGCCGTGGAGGCGGTCAGCTCAGGCAGCCAGGTCAAGACGCTGACCGGGGTGCCCGCATCCAAGGGCACCGGCCGGGGGATCGCCCGCGTCCTGCACAACGCCGACGAGCTGCACCGGCTCAGCCCGGGCGAGGTGCTGGTCTGCGAGTCCACCTCGCCGAACTGGACCCCGGCCTTCGCCAAGATCGCCGCCTGCGTGTGCGACGGCGGCGGCACCCTGTCGCACGCGGCCATCGTCGGACGCGAGTACGGCGTGCCCACGGTGACCGCGGTCGGGCTGGCCACGATGGTGATCGCCGACGGGGACGAGGTGGAGGTAGACGGCAGCACCGGACGGGTCACGGTGCTCAAGCAGGCACCGAACGGTCAGGGCTGATCGCCCGTGCCGCCCGTTATCGCCTGGGTCGACGAGGTCGCCCCCGATGAGGCGATCTCGGTCTGCGGCGCCAAGATGGGCCGCCTCGCCGAACTGTTCCGGGCGGGCGTGAGCCTGCCCAGGGGGTTCACCGTCACGGTCGAGGCGTTCCGGCGGCACTGGCATCACGCGGGCCTGGACGAGGTGGCCGACGCCGCGCTGGGCGGGCTCGGTGCCGGTGCCGGGCCCGCCGAGATCGAAGCGGCCGCCGGCGCCATCCGGGCCGAACTGGCCGGCCGGGACCTCGGCGCGGACCTGGCCGCGCTGATCGCCGACGCGTACGACGAGCTGAGCTCGCGCTGCTTCGAGATCAACGTCCCGACCGCGGTGCGCAGCTCGGCCATTGGCGAGGACTCCGGCACGGCCAGTTTCGCCGGGATCTTCGACACCTACCTCGGGGTGTCCGGGCAGGACCGGGTGCTCGACGCGGTCCGGGCGTGCTGGGCCAGCCTGTTCAACGCGCGCGCGGTGGCCTACCGGTTGCGGGCGGGCACCCACTACCGCGACATGCCGATGGCCGTCGGCGTCATCGAGCTCATCCACGCCCGGGCCTCCGGGGTGGCATTCTCGGCCCACCCGGTCACCGGGAAGACCGACCGCATGGTCATCGAGACCAGCTGGGGCTGGGGCGAGGCGGTCGTCCAGGGCCTGGTCACGCCGGACCACATCGAGGTCGGCAAGGCCGACGGCCGGGTGCTGAAGTACCAGGTGGCGGACAAGACCGTGGTGTCCGCGTTCGACTACGCCGTGGGCCGCGTGATCGAGACGGAGATGCCGGCCCGGCTGGTCAGCCGACGCGTCCTCGACGAGGAGCAGGTCGCGGCGATCACCGACGCGGTGCTCGCCGTCGAGCGCCACTACGGCTACCCCGTGGACGTCGAGTGGGTCCTCGACCGGCACCGCCGCGAGGGCGAGCCGGTCTGCGTCGTCCAGGCCCGCCCGGTCACGGTCACCGCCCCCCAGACCGCCCCCACCGACTGGAACCCGGCCGCCATGGCGGCAAAATATGTGTTCGGAGGCAACTGATGCATGTCCTGACCGTTTGTTACGGCCACCCTGCGGACCCGGCCGCGTTCGACGCCTACTACACCTCGACCCACGCGCCGCTGGCCGAGAAGATCCCCGGCATGACCAGCTTCACCCACCGGCATTGCGCGTCACCCGACGGGTCGCAGCCGCCGTACTTCCTGATCGCCGAGCTCAGCTTCCCCTCGCAGGAGGCCATGGGCGCCTCCCTGGCCTCACCCGAGGCCCAGGCCGCGACCGCCGACGTACCGAACTTCGCCACCGGAGGCGTCACCATATTCATCGCCTACGACTGACCCGCACCACCACCACACGGCATCCCCGGTTTGTCTGCAGTTATGGGTGCTATAACCCCATAACTGCAGACAAAGGCGCGGGCGGCGTCCGTCAGGCCGGCCGGATGTTGCCGTTGAGGTGGAAGAGGTTGCCGGGATCGTACTCGGCCTTGATCCTGGCCAGCCGTTCGTACTTGGCCGCGCCGTAACTCCGGCGGACGCGGTCGCCGGAGAATTCGGTCATGCCGTTGATGTAACCGTCTCCGCTGCCGATGGCGTGCGGGCGCAGCGCCTCCCAGAGGTTACGAACCCAGCCCTGGTCGGCGGCCATCAGCCCGGCGTCGGGGCCGACGCTGACGATGAAGGTGCCGTACCTCGGCGAGCGCCCTCCGCTGAAGGCGGTCTCATCGTCGCCGACCTGGCTGTACGCGCCGTCGAGCCGGTAGAACAGCAGCAGTGACATCGGCGACTTCTTCCGCGGGACGTGCTCGGTGACCGTCTCGATCACCGCGTCGGACAGGTCCTCGACGTAGGTGCCCTTCTCGTAGGCGTAGACGCCCCAGGCGTTGGCCTCGTCGAGCAGCTTCTGCAGTTCGACATACGGCATCGGCGTGACCAGGTCGAACAGCGGCGGCAGGCGGTCACGGATCTGGGTGACGAGTTCGGCGTGTTCGGGCCCGGACCCGAATCCGGTCAGCACCAGCGCGTAGCCAGGCGCGAAGTGATGCTGCTCGGGCACGAAGGGCGCGGGTGGCGCGTTCAGCGCGCCGACCACGGCGTTGATCTCCGGCGGCATCGCCCGGGTGATCTCCCGGGCCAGCCGCATGGCCTGCACGCCCTGGTCCAGCGGCCAGAAGAACAGCCCGAGCTGCACTATCGGGTCGACCTTGTGCAGGGCGAACTCGAACGAGGTGACGACGCCGAAGTTGCCGCCGCCGCCTCGGATGGCCCAGAACAGGCCGGGATGCTCGTCGGCTGACGCCCGCAGCACGCGGCCGTCGGCGGTAACGACCTCGGCCGAGACCAGGTTGTCGATGCTCAGCCCGAACTTGCGGGTGAGCCACCCCATGCCGCCGCCCAGCGTGAGACCGCCGACGCCGGTGTGGCTGACCAGCCCGGCGGGCACGGCAAGCCCGTGCGCCAGGGTGGCCGCGTCCACATCGACCAGCAGCGCGCCGCCGCCGACCCGAGCCCGCCGACTCAACGGATCGACCTCTACCGTGTTCATCAGGCTCAGGTCGATCATCAGGCCGTCATCGCAGACGGCCGTGCCCGCCGGGTTGTGCGCCGCCTCGTACGGCTACCTCCAGCCCGTGCTCGCGCGCATAGCCGGTCGCCGCGACCACGTCGGCCGCGGAAGCGCACCGGGCTATCACCGCGGGGCGCCGGTCGATCCCCGCGTTCCACACCCGGCGCCCGTCATCGAAACCAGGATCGGCGGGCGTGATGACGGGCCCCTCTATCCCTGTGCGGAGTTCCCCGATACCTTCGATCGCCGTCTGCTTCATAGCTGTCCCTCCCCGCGGCATGCCATGACCTGCCCGGCCATCCGGCCCCCCTCAGGCCGGATGCCAGCCGGGCAACCCACCGCCGGGCAGGAACGCATCGGCGAGAAGCAACGCCGCCCCCCCGGCGGCCAGACACCCGGGACGATCCCGGGCGCCTCATGACGCCACCTGTGCCTGATACGTCACCGCCATCGCCACCGGATCACCCCGGCTGCGCCTCAGGAACAAGCTCGCCCGCGCGTCGCGAGGGCCGACGTTAGGGTCGGTCACCGACAGCGATCGGCCTGGGCTACGCCCTTCCCGTGCTCGACAGCTGGCTGCAGCGGGTGACGAGCCTGCGCGAGATCTCCCGGGACGACGTGCTCGCCGCAGTGAGCGCCTTGAGAGGCGAGGACGCTCATCACCTGATGGTCGCGCTGCGCTAAGCGGAGCGTTCCCCGGGGCCGGCCCGCTTCCCCGCGAAGGTCAGGCATAGCCGTCAGGCGCGGGAACGTCAACCGGAAGGCCGATCCGCCGCGCGGCCCGCGCGGCGGCGCGCGACTGCAGGTCGCCTGGCGGGCCCCACGCCAGGAGCCTGGCTGCCTGCGGGGCTGCGGTCATCAGACGGCGGTAGACGTGCCCGTTGTCCGGGTCAGGCTCAGGTGGCCTGAACTCCCTGACGATCCAGAACCGCCGGACCTGGACGTAAGGACCCGGCACCACGGGATCACCGGTTACGACCCGGTGACCGAGGTAGGCGATGCTGTCCCTCTCCACCGTGACCTGGCTTTCCTCATCACTCTCGCGGATGAGCGTGAAGGCCCAGTCCGGGCCGGTATCCTCGCTCTTCCCGCCGGCGAGCTGGAACCGCTGCTGCTCCGCCCGGTCCTGGAGCAGGAAGCGCCCCGTCCGGCCGGCCAGCCAGCCATGAACCTGCCGCACGGGCAGGCCAGACGGAACCCGCTCCTCGTGCCAGACGAACTCGATCACCCAGTCACGCCGTTCTCCGCGACGTCACCCGCAGCGCATACGGCACCACGGCTGTCTCCCGTCATGCTAGGCCCCCCGGCAGCGCCGGGGGGAAGCCAGGGGAGAGTTTCTACTACCCGAGAGAATACCCGTGGGGTATTCTCTCGGGTATGAGTGTTCCGCTGACACTGCTTGGGCTGCTTGAGCGCGGGCCGAGCCACGGGTATGACCTGAAACGGGACTACGACGCGTACTTCGGCCAGGGCAGGCCGCTGCGCTACAGCCAGGT
>WNFY01001044.1_pt1 | contig 25881 bp, 24 predicted proteins | sample 5400091 | NCBI WGS metagenome assembly WNFY01 (sample SAMN13153364, study PRJNA577476) | soil metagenome | isolation source: 60 cm soil or saprolite under grassland replicate 1 | place: USA:California | collected 2016-06-15 | reverse complement strand
GCGCCCCGGCGACCCGATGATCCGACACGACATGAGCACGTGCATCCTGTGCACACGCTGCGTGCGCGCCTGCGAAGACATCCAGGTGGTCGGCGTGCTGGACGTGGCGCAGCGGGGCGAGCACGCCGAAATCATCGTGGGCGCGGACGGCGATCCCGACAAGGCGGGGTGTACCTGGTGTGGCGAGTGCGTCCGCGTGTGCCCCACCGGCGCCATTTTCGAGGTGATGCCGCAGGAGCGGTTCGCGCCGGAGCGGGTCCGCTGGCCGGAGCGCATCGTCCGCTCGGTGTGCCCCTACTGCGGCGTCGGCTGTCAGGTTGACCTGCACGTCGCGGACGACAAGATCATGCGCGTCACCTCGCCCGACATCGAGCTCGATACCCCGAACCAGGGCTCGACCTGCGTGAAGGGCCGCTTCGGCTACGATTTCCCGCAACATCACGACCGCCTCACCAAACCGCTCATCCGCCGGGGCTGGCTCAAGCAGGGCGGTCATTGGGTATGGCGCGGCCCGACGGGCGCGGAGCGCCGCGGCGGTCCCTGGCAGACGATCGAGGCGGAGGGCCAGCAGGCGAAGCCGGCGGGACCGCCGCGCGCGGTCGGCAAGGCCGCGCGCGACCTGCCGCTGCTCGAGCGGCTGGACCTGGACCTGCGCGACCGGGTAGCGACGCCGGCGGCGTGGTACGAGCCGTTCCGCGAGGCCACATGGGACGAGGCACTGGAGCTCACGGCGCAGGAGCTGATGCGCATCAAGCGAGAGCGCGGCGGCGACGCGCTCGCGTGCTTCTCCTCGGCCAAGTGTACGAACGAGGAGAACTACCTCATGATGCGGATGTTCCGCGCCGGGCTCGGGACCAACAACATCGACCACTGCACGCGCCTGTGTCACTCGACCTCGGTGGCGGCGATGCAGCGGGCGCTGAACACCTCGGCGGCGTCGGGCTCGATGCGCGAGGTCGAACACGCTGCCGACGTCATCTTCATCGCGGGCGCGAACACCACGGAGTCCCACCCCGTCTTCGGGGCGGCGATCAAGCGCGCCCACGAGCGGGGCGCGACGCTCGTCGTGGCCGACCCGCGTAAGACCGAGCTTGCCGCGCGGGCCGACATCCACCTGCAGATGCAGCCCGGTACCGACGTGGCGCTGTTCAACGCGATGCTCAACCACGTGATCGCGAGCGGCCTCGAAGCCACGGCGTTCATCGCGCGGCGGACGCACGCGTTCGACAACGTGCGCGCGTCGGTGCGGGCCATGAGGCCCGAGGTGGCGGCGAAGATCACCGGCGTGCCCGCCGACCGCATCCGCGAAGCGGCCGAGCTCTACGCCCGCGGGCCGAACACCAGCACGCTCTGGGCGATGGGCCTCACCCAGCACGCCAACGGCACCGACCTGGTCACCGCGCTGCTCAACCTGATGCTCGCCTGCGGGATGATCGGCCGCTGGGGGGCGGCCATGATGCCGGTGCGCGGCCAGAACAACGTGCAGGGCGCCTCGGACGTCGGAGCGATCCCCTTCGTGTACACGGATTACCGCTCCGTGAAGGACCCCAAGATCCGGGCCGAGTACGCGAGGGCGTGGGGTGTGCCCGCAGAGTCTCTCTCGCTCAAGGAGGGGCTCATGGTGACGGAGATCGTGAAAGAGGAAAGCGGCGTGCGCGGGATGTACATCATGGGCGAGAACCCCATCATCTCCGATCCCGACATCGCGCACGCCGAGCACTGGTTCCGGGAGCTCGAGTTCCTGGCCGTGCACGACCTGTTCCTCACCGAGACCGCACGCTACGCCGACGTGGTGCTCCCCGGCTCGAGCTTCGCGGAGAAGACGGGCACGTTCGTGAACACGGAGCGGCGAGTCCAGCTGGCGCACCGCGCCGTGGACCCCCCGGGCGATGCGCGCCGCGATCTCGAGATCCTGAGCGATCTGTCCAACCGCCTGGGCCTCTCGACCACCTTCCCCACGGCGGAAGCCGTCATGGCCGAGATCGCCGCGGTGACGCCGTCCTGGAGAGGGGTGACGTACCCGCGGCTCGAGGGAGCGGGGCTGCAGTATCCGGTGCCGACGCCCGGGCACGCGGGCACCGCCTTCCTGTTCGACGAGCGCTTTCCGACCGCCGACGGCAAAGCGACGTTCGTCCCCGTCGAGTACGCGCCTCCGGTCGAGCTGCCCGACGAGCAGTACCCGTTCGTCATGAACACCGGCCGGCAGCTGTATCACTGGCACACGGGCACGATGACCCGGCGCGCCTCGGGACTCGATCAGCGGGAGCCCACCCCCGTCGTCGAGATCCACCCGGCCGACGCCGCGCAGCTGGGTCTCGAGGACGGTGATCTCGTACGGCTCACGTCACGCCGCAACACGATGGTGAGCTCGTGCCGCATCTCGCAGCGCGTCGCGCGGGGACAGGTGTTCGTCCCCTTCCACTTCCGCGAGGCGGCGGCGAACCTGCTCACCAACCCCGTGCTCGATCCGTACGCCAAGATGGCCGAGCTCAAGTGCTGCGCGGTGCGACTGGAGGGGCTCGGGACTCGGGCCTCGGGTCTCGAGCCGGTGAGCGTCACCCTAGCCCCGAGCCCCTAACCCCGAGTCCCTCGCACAATAGATTCCCGCCGCATGGACCTCGGTCTGGCGGGACGCGTCGCGCTGGTGTGCGGCAGCACCCAGGGTCTGGGTCGCGCCGTCGCGAAGGCCCTGGCGCACGAGGGAGCCCGCGTGGCCGTCAACGGGCGTCACGCCGACGCAGTCGGGCGCGCGGCCGACCAGCTGACGTTGGAGACGGGCCAGCGCGTCACACCGTTCGCGGCGGACGTCGGCGTCCCGGCCCAGGCCGAATCCCTGGTGGAACGGGTGCACCACGAGCTGGGCCGGCTCGACGTGCTGTTCTGCAACGCGAGCGGTCCCCCCGCCGCCCCGTTCAGCCACCAGAGCGCCGAGGCGTTCCACCGCGCTGTCGAGCTCAACCTGCTCTCCGCGGTCCATTTGTGTCGCGCGGCGGTGCCGCTGATGCGCAAGCTGCAGTGGGGACGGATCGTGTGCCTGGCCTCGGTCGCCGCCAAGCAGCCGTTGCCCGGCTTGATCCTGTCGACCACGGCCCGCGCCGGCGTGTTGGGCTTCGCGAAGGCCCTGGCGGACGAGGTGGCTACCGTCGGCATCACGGTCAATGTCGTAAACCCCGGTTTCATCGCGACGGAGCGTATCGCGGAGCTGACGGAAACGCGCGCCAAGCGCGAGCAGCGGGCGTCCCAGGACGTGATGCGGGAGCTGGTAGCCAGCATTCCCATGGCGCGCATGGGTCGCACCGAGGAGCTGGCGGCCGCGGTCGCGTTCCTCGTGTCGGAGCGCGCCAGTTATATTACCGGCGCCGCGTTGCAGGTCGACGGGGGCTTCACGCGGTCTATCTTCTGACGTTTCCCGTTTCCCGTGGACCCCGGGGCACCGCCCCGGGGTCAGCCGCGCCGAGTCAGGTTCGCTCGGCTGACCCCGGGCCGGCGGCCCGGGGTTCTCATCCCAGCGAGCATGCAAGCGATCGTCAAAGAGAAGCGCGCCCCCGGCCTCAAGGTCACGACGGTGCCCAAACCGTCTCCCGGCCCGGGCGAGGTGCTCATCGCCGTGCGGCACGCCGGCGTGTGCGGCACCGACCTGCACATCGCCGACTGGAACGCCTGGGCCGAAGGCCGCCTGCGACCGCCGCTGGTGGTGGGACACGAGTTCGCCGGGGAGATCGTCGCGGTGGGCGGCGCGGTGGCGGAGCTCCGGACCGGGCAGCTCGTGACCGCCGAAGGCCACATTGTGTGCGGACACTGTCTCCAGTGTCGCACCGGCAACAGCCACATCTGCAAGAACACCCGCATCATCGGCGTAGACCGCGACGGGGCGTTCGCCGAGTACATCGCCATGCCCGCCACCAACGTGCTGCCGCTCGACGGCATTCCCACCACCGTGGGCGCCGTGATGGACCCGATGGGCAACGCGTTTCATACGGTGCTGACGGCCGACATCCCGGGCAGCAGCGTGTTCGTGGTGGGGTGCGGTCCGATCGGCTGTTTCGCCGTGGGCATCGCCCGAGCGGCCGGCGCGGCCAAGGTGATCGCCTCCGACGTGAACGCCAAGCGGCTCGCGCTGGCGAAGCAGATGGGCGCCCACGTGACGATCGACGCCACGCGCGACGACGTGGTGCGCTCGGTGCTGGCCGAGACCGGCGGCGAGGGCGCCGACGTGGTGTGCGAGATGTCGGGCGTGCCGTCGGCCCTGCACCAGGCCTTCGCCGCGGTGCGCCTGGGCGGGCGGGTCCAGTTGCTGGGCATTCCCGACGGCCAGGTCCCGGTCGACTTCGCCAACGAGATCATTTTCAAGGGCATCACCGTGTACGGCGTGATCGGCCGCAAGATGTACGAGACGTGGAACCAGATGCGTCGCTATCTCTCGGCGGGGCTGGTCGACCCCCGGCCCGTGATCACGCACCAGTTTCCGCTCGCCAAAATCGACGAGGCCCTCGCCGCCATCCGCTCGGGCGATGCGGGCAAGATCATCCTGGAGATCGCATGAGCTTCGCCGCCCGGCTCGAGGCCGAGCTCGAGCAGTTCAAGCAGCAAGGCGTCTACAAACGCCTCAACCACCTCGAAGGGCCCCAAGCCGCCAGGACCAAGATGGAAGGGCGCGGCGAAGTCGTGATTCTCTCGTCCAACAATTACCTCGGGCTGTGCAACGCGCCCGACGTGGTCGCGGCCGGCCAGCGCGCGCTCGACCAATTCGGGGCCGGAACGGGCTCCGTACGCTTCATCTGCGGCACGTTCACCGTTCACCGCGAGCTCGAGCAGGCGCTCGCCCGCTTCGTCGGTTGCGAGTCGTCACTCACGTACGTGAGCTGCTGGAACGCGAACGAGGGCCTCGTCCCCACGCTACTCGGTGAGCAGGACATCGTCATCTCGGACCAGCTGAATCACGCGTCCATCATCGACGCCATCCGCCTCGCGAAGACGATCACCAAGTGCCAAACGGCGGTGTACCGGCACTCCGACATGGCGGACCTCGAGGAGCAGCTGCGGGGCGCCCAAGCAAAGAACTCGCGCCTGAAGCTGATCTTCACCGACGGCGTGTTCTCGATGGAAGGCGACATCGCCAAGCTGCCGGACATCGTGGCGCTGGCGCGAAGGTACGACGCCGTGGTCGCCGTGGACGACTCGCATGCGACCGGCGTGCTGGGCCGCTCGGGCCGAGGCACGGCGGAGCACTACGGCATGCTCGGCCAGGTGGACATCATCACGTCGACGCTGGGCAAGGCGCTGGGTGGAGCCGCGGGTGGCTTCACCGCCGGCCCCGGCTCGCTCGCGGACTACCTGACCCAGCGGTCGCGGCCGCAGCTCTTTTCCAACGCCCTCCCGCCCACCGTCGCCGGGAGCGCGCTCGCCGCGGTGCGCCACGTCGAGCGCCACCCCGAGCTCGTCACCCGGCTGCACGAGAACGCCCGCTATTTCCGAGAGCAGCTCCGCGCCCTCGGGTTCAAGCCGCTCGCGGGCGAGACGCCCATCGTGCCGGTGATGCTGGGCGAGACGGCCAAGGCGATCCAGATGAGCGAGCTGCTGCTCGCCGAGGGGGTGTTCGTGACGGGGTTCGGGTACCCTGTCGTCCCCCAAGGCCACGCCCGGATTCGGTGTCAGCTCTCGGCTGCCCACACCCGGGACGATCTGGACTTCTCCCTGGCGGCATTCAAGGACGTGGGGAGGAAACTAGGACTCATCTGACGCGACATCTTCGGAGGTGGCTCGGTGTTTGTCGCGAGAACTACACCCAAGGGATTCAAGGCATGTCGCGTATTCTGGTGGAAGCTCCTATTTTGGGTGGCCGCCCGTCCCCCAATTCTCCAAGGAGTCCTCCCATGCGCGTGCTCACGCTTATCGGGCTGGTGTTGGCGGGCGGGATTGCGCCGCTCGGCGCGCAACACGGCGGCCAAATCGAGATCGGCGCATTCGGCAGCTACACACGGTATGACAGCGGCCTCCAGCTCGACAACCAGTTTGGTGGCGGTGCTCGGGTCGGCTACTTCTTCGGCAACCACTTCAGTCTCGAAGTCGACGCAAACGTAGCGCAGCCGCTCTCGCAGCTCAGCGGCGTGGGAAAAACGACCGTCGCGTTCGGCAGCGCGAGCCTGGTCATCAGCTCGGGGAGCGCGTACGTGCTGGGCGGGTATTCCCGCCTCTACATGGGACCCAATCCACCCTACTATTCCGAGCTGAACGCCCTGCACGGGGGGCTCGGCGAGCGAATCTTCTTCGTCGGCGACCACGTGGCACTCCGCCTGGAGGCGCGAGGCTATTATCGCGGGCCCGGCGGCGTGCAGGCCAGCCCTAATTGGGTCGGGCACTTCGCTGGTATGGCGGGCGTGTCGTTCTTCTTGGGCCATAGCGGCGCGAAGTCGACGAACGGCCGCTAGCTCGGGAGGCCGTCCGATAGGGTGTCAGCTCTCGGCTGCCCACACCCGGGACGATCTGGACTTCGCACTGGCGGCATTCAAACGGGTGGGCGCCAAGCTGGGGCTGCCGTGAGGTGGTTCATTGTGTAACGATGCTTGACCTGCCGCGGCGTGCGCCAGGCCTCACCGATTCTGGTTGCAGTGCAGGATATCGCGCATTCGAGGAAAACTCCTATTTTGGGGGGCGCCCGCGACCAACCATCCCCATAGGAGTCCTTCCATGCGGGCGCTCACTGTCATTGCGGTGCTGCTGGCCAGCGGGGCCCCGTGCCTTTGGGCACAGCACGGCGGCCAGATCGAGATCGGCGGGTTCGCGACCTACACGCGGTACGACAGCCGCTTCCAGCTCGACCCCCAAATCGGCGCGGGGGGCTGGCTGGGCTTCTTTCTGGGCGACCATTTCAGCCTCGAGGTAGACGGCAACGTCGCCCAGCCGCGTTCAACGTTCAGCGGCGTGGGGCACACGACGGCCGCGTTCGCGAGCGCGAGCCTGGTCCTGAGCTCGGGCGGCCTTTACGTCCTGGGCGGGTATTCGCGCCTCCACATGGGACCGAGCGCGCCCTACACCTCCGATCTGAACGCCATCCACGCCGGGCTCGGCCAGCGGCTGTTCTTCGCGGGTAACCATGCGGGGGTCCGGTTGGAAGCCCGAGCCTACTACCGCGGCCCCGGCGCCGGTTTCGGCCAGGAGGACGAAGTAATCCACGTCGTTGGGAGCGTGGGGATGACGTTCTTCATCGGTCACTAGACTCCTCGATTTTCGGGATATCTTCGGTATGCAACGGCCGAGGCCTCGCCTCACCTTCAAGTACTTTCAAGGGTCAGAGGCTTAAGCCGAAGGGGTATCGCGTTTTCCGGCTGAACTCCCTATTTTGGGGGTCGCTTTCCCCGGTACGCGAGGAGTCTTTCCCATGCGGGTAGCCACGGTGATGGGGGTTCTGCTGCTCGGCGGAGCCGCGAGCTTGAGCGCCCAGCACGCCCACCAGTTCGAGATCGGCGGGTTCGCCTCCTACACCCGGTTCGACCGGGCTTTCCTGCTGGACAACCAAATCGGCGGCGGTGGCCGGCTCGGCTTCTGGATCACCGACTGGCTGGGGATCGAGGGAGACGGGCTCTACATGCGGCCCAAGCCCGTCGGCGGCGGGAGCGGGACCAACTTCCCGGTGTGGTTCGCCTCCGGCAGCCTGGTGCTGAACTTCGGCTCGGAAAAGAGCTTCTACCTCCTCGGCGGCTACTCAGCCATGGACTTCAACAGTTCCGGTGTGGGGGGATTCCGGGACGCCGGAGCGCACGCCGCCCTGGGCGACCGGATTTACATCACCGATCGGGCCGCCCTGCGGCTCGAGGGACGCGCCTATTACGCAGCCACCACGCAGCTGCCCGGCAGCAAGTGGGCCGGCCAGCTGGTGGGATCGGCCGGACTGTCCTTTTTCCTCGGCCCCACCCGGCGTGAGAAGATCTATCCGGAAATCCCCAAACAACGACGCGACTCGATCGTCGCCGCGGGAGGCAAGGTCCCCGAGGCGCGACCGAGCGCCGGCCCCACGTACGAGCGGCGCAGCAGCGACTGGCAGCACAAATGGTACTGGGGCGGCCAGGGTGGTCTCATGGTGTTCAGGACCAACTACGACAGCTACTCCTTTGAGCCCACATTCGGCGGCCATTGGCTGATCACCGGCAAACGGACCGCGTTGTACGCGTCCTATGAGCAGTCGTTCTTCCTCTCGGCCCGGCACGTGACGTTCATCGAGCCGAGCGGGACCGTGACCCCGGGGAACGTCCAGTTCAACAACCTGCGACGCATCATGGTGGGCGTGCTCGCGTTCCCGGCGCAGCTGCGGGTCGAGCCGTTCGCGGGCGGCGGGTTCGCCATCATGGAGGCGCTCAACGTCGAGAGCAGCTGCGCCTCGTGCGGCGGCAACCTCGCCCAGGAAGCCGCGCTCCAGGACGCTGCGGACAACGCGGCCACGAAGGCGTTCTTCTGGTGGATGGGCGGGATCGACATCAAGCAGGGGCGGCTGGCGCTGTACGGTCACTACATCCTGACGTCGGCGGCGGCGAGCTTCCTGATCCAGGGGACGACGCACACGTTCCAGGGCGGCGTACGCTATTCGTTCGGCAGCGCCAAGGAGGGGATCACGGAGCGGCAGTAAGCACGCGCAGGAAGTTCTCTCCCAGGATCTTGCGGACGTCCTCGTCCGAGTAGCCCCGGCCCCGAAGGGCCCGGATCAGCTCGGGCAAGGACGTCGCGTCTTTCATGGGCCGGGGCAGCACGCTGATCCCGTCGAAGTCGCTGCCCAGGCCGACGTGGTCGATGCCCATCACTTGTACCGCGTGGTCGATGTGATCGAGCAGCCGGTCGATGCCCGGCACGTCGAGGCTTTCCGCCCGCTCTCCCACGAATTTGTCCACCTCGAACGCCGACTGGCCCGGGTGCCCGCGGTAGCGGGCGCGGATCGAGTCCGTCTCGAGCCGCAGGCGCCGGCGCAGCTCCTCGTACTGGTGCCGGAAGTGGTCGTCGAGAAAGACGGGATAGAAGTTTATCCCCACCACCCCTCCGCTCTTCGCCACGGCCGCGAGCTGCGCGTCCGACAGATTGCGCGGATGGTGCGCCAGCGCGCGGCAAGAGGAGTGCGACGCGATCACGGGACGTGCGGTCGTCGCGATCACGTCCCAGAACGTCGAGTCCGAGACATGGGACACGTCCACCAGCATCCCCAGCTCATTCATGTGGCGCACCACCTGGCGCCCGAACGGCGTCAACCCGCCGTGCCGCTTGGGATCGGTGGACGAGCCCGCCCAGTCGTTGCCGTTGTTCCAGGTGAGCGTCATGTAGCGCACGCCCAGGCGATACAGCGAGTCGAGGTTGGCAAGCGAGTTGTCGATCGCGTGACCCCCCTCGACCCCCATCAGGGCTGCGATGTGACCGCGCCCCGCCGCGGCCCGGACCTGATCCGCCGTCGTGGCGAGCTCCACGTCGTGGTTCGTATCGGCGAGCGTCCGGACGGCCGCGATCAGGTCCAGGGCACGCTGAAAGGCGCCGTGCCCCACGTAGCGCGCGTCCACCCAGATCGAGAAGAACGCCGCTGTGAGCCCGCCCTCCTTCATGCGCGGCACGTCGACGTGGCCGTCGGGGAGCCGCGCCGTGATGTCGGTCTTCATGTCGAGCATACGCTGCGGCGTGTCGATGTGGCCGTCCACGACGATGGGTTGCTGGAGCACGAGGATCAGACCTAGCGGGAGACCCACGGCGAGCCCGCGATCAAGAACCGCAGTGGCCAGTCGACCGCCCGCGTGATCCCGATCCTTGGTGTCACGATGATGGCCGCTCGCTGTCGGCTCCGCTGACGCACGATTCGCAGCCGACCGCGCGTGAGCGACACGCCGTCCTCGCGGCCGGTGACACCCAGCGCCTGGCACAGCTTGGCCGGGCCAGAGCAGAGCTCCCGGTCCGAGCTGCTACGCCGCCGGCGGCGCATGGTCGCGAGCCCCTCGAGCGGCTCGAGCGCCCGAATCAGCACCGCGGCGGGGAACCCCTCGCGCTCGGTCACGGCATTGAGACACCAGTGCATCCCGTAGGTGAAGTACACGTATGCGGTGCCGGGCCGCTCGAACATGCTGGCGTTGCGCCGGGTGCGGCGCGCCCGGTAGCCGTGGCTCGCGGGGTCATCGGGGCCGAGGTACGCCTCGGTCTCGACGATCCGGCCCGCGGTGCGGCGGCCACCCACCTCGCTGACGAGCACATGTCCCAAAAGCCTACGCGCGACCACGGGAGTAGGTCGCGCGTAGAACAACGCCGGCAGGGCTCTGCCGTTCACGGACCGCCGGTGAGCCCGCGCTTGACCTTGGACCAGAACGACTCGCCGCCGTCCCCCGGCTCGTCCGGCTCGGACGCGGGGAGTTTGGGCGCGGGCGGGGGAAGGGGCGGCGCCGCGGGCTCGGGCAGCGACGCCCGCGGCGACTCGCTATCACGGGGCAATCCCCGCTCGCCGCCGTTCGCCGCCCCCGCCCCCGCCCCCGCTCCGCGACCCCGACCACCCCGTCCCCGGCCACCCCGGCGACCACGACCGCCGCGCTCTCCGCGCTCCGACCGCTCACCAGGCTCGGCGTCTCCACGGCCTCCCCCGCCGCGGCCACCACGCCCCCCACGCCCCCCACGCCCCCCGCGTTCGCCGCGCTCGCGGCGCTCGTCTCCCCCGGAAGGAGATCCACTGGGGGTCGCGTCGGCGGTGCGGGGCTCGATGTCGGGCTGCTTGGGCGGCAGCAGCTCGATCCGCGGCTTGAAGTTGGGGTCTACCTCGACCACGCCGATCTTGGGAATGTCGGGGGGAGTGACGCGCGGGCCGCGCGACCCGCGGCGGAACCGCGCGCTGCGCGACGGAATGCCCCCGGTCGGCGCGACGCCCGGGCGCATCGACGGCGGCGCGGACGACTCGGGCATGGGGGGATCGAGCGCTTCGTCGGCATCGGTGACCGCAGCCGGCTCGGCGCGCGGAGGGGGGGGCGCGGCGTCGCGTACCCGAACGGTGTAGGCGCCTTCCTCGTCTTTCGCGAGATCGATCAACTCCCGGTCGTGCGCCTGGCGCAGTAGTTTCTGCACCTGGGCCGGCTCGACGGGCTGGGCGTCGCCCTTGATCTCGGCCATGGCTTCGCCGATCTCTTCGGCGCTCACCGGGCGGGCGTCGCCCCCCAGGCGGCCCAGGGCCTGCTTGATGACTCCGAAGGCGCCTGAGAAGGCGCTGCGGCGCTGTTCCGGAGCGGGCTCGTCCGCCGCCGCGGGCTCCACGCGAGCTTCCTGCTCGTCGCGGCCCCCCCCTCCCCCTCCCCCTCCCGCTCCGCCGCCGCGCCGGCCGCGGCCCCGGCCGCGGCCTTCGGAGCGCTCGCGTGCCCGATCTGGTGCGGCAACCCCCGCCGGCTGCGCCGCGGCGCCCGGGACCCCGGGGCCGAGGGCGATCTCGTACTGGCCGTTGTCGAGCTTGGTGAGGTTGATCAAGCCCTTGTGAGCCGCCTCGACCACGAATTTCGAGAAGCGCGAGAATCCCACGTCCTTCTCGTTGAACGTGGGATCGATCTCCTGCATCACCTGTTTCAGACGGTCGGAGCGCATCACGTCGTTGTGCGCGGTCATCTGCTTCACGGCTTCGACCACAAGCTCCCAGGGGTCGTGGCGCTCGTGCGTGATGTCACTCTCCTTGGTGAGGCCGGCCAGCTCGTTGTAGGAGTAGTACTCGTCGCAGTTCTGGATCAGCAGGTCGCTCGACGACTCGCGGATCCCGACGCCGATGACGTACTTGCCGTACTCTTTCAGCTTGAGCACGAGCGAGGAAAAGTCGGAATCTCCCGAGAGCAGAATGAACGTGCCGATCTCCGGCCGCGTGAACACGAGCTCGAGGGCGTCGACGGCGAGACGGATGTCCGTCGCGTTCTTCTTGTTCGACCCGTACGCCGGCGCCCAGATCATGTCGATCGAGGATTCCGCGAGCGGGACGATGTATTGCGGGTAGCGGCGCCAATCGGCGTAGGCGCGCTGTACGGCCACCTTCCCCTTGATGATGTCCGACTGCAGCAGGCGCCGCAGCTCCGATTGGAGATCCGAGCGGATCCCCATCGTCACATTGTCGAAGTCGATCATCAGCGCCGCGTTGGGCGCGTGGGCGGGGGGTTCGTGGTGAACCGGTCGTGGCAAGTGGGCTTGTGGCTGTTGCGTCATGTGATTGTGTCTTTCTCCCGTTGCCCACGCAGCGCGCGCCCCCCACGTCGGACGCTCATACGGCCGGACGCATGGGGGTGGCAGGGGCGAGGACGGTGATCGCCGAGGTGCCCGAATGCGGGCGCCTCGGCTGAGGCGACAGGTGTGTATTGCGGAATCGTGTTATAGGTCGCCGGTCAAGGTCGTGCGCGGCGGGAATGTTTCTCGGGAGGCCGGTCAAGCTCGATCTCGGCGCGCCTGCTGCGAGTCCCGGCTGTCGGCCAGGCTGGCCAGGCGCTGCCGGATTGACTTGACGCCGTCCCTCCCCGGCCACGCGATTCAGTGACTTGAAAATAAACAACTTGCGCCGAAAGGAACAGTGTCGACTTGGGTGCCGCGGACTGCTCCTCCTTGACAGCCACGGTCTGTTGTATCACTGTATCGCTACAATGATACAGACCCCCTGACCCGTGTTCGAGCATCTCAACCCCCGCAGCCCAATCCCGCTGTACGAGCAGATCGCCAACCGCGTGCGGTTGGCGATTGCGTCGGGTGAGCTGCGCCCAGCTACCGCCTTGCCCTCCGTGCGCCAGCTGGCGACCGAGCTGCGCGTGAACCCTGCGACCGTCGTGCAGGCCTATCGCGACCTCGAGAGCGAGGGGTTCGTGGAGATGCGACAGGGCGCCGGGACGTTTGTGCGAGAGGTCGCGCCCCACGCGCGGGCGCGCGAGCGGGCACGGCAGGCGGCTGCACTGGTCCGCGAGATGCTCGCTCAGGCGGCACGCCTCGGCGTGTCCCGGCAGGAGCTGCAGGCCGCTGTCGCAGAGGAAATCGGAGTGGGAGCGCCATGACCAACGCCATCGACATCCAGCGACTGTGCTATCGCACCGGCCGGACCTTCGAGATCGAGGATCTGGACCTGCACGTCCCGCAGGGGGCCATTTACGGATTTCTCGGGCCCAACGGCTGCGGTAAGACCACGACGATACGGCTCATGCTCGGGCTGCTGCGCCCGCTCGCCGGCCGCATCACGCTGCTGGGCAGCGCGGTCCCCCGCGACGTAGCCTCCGTCCTGGCGCGCGTAGGATTCGTGCCCGAGCAGCCTCACCTCGATCCGATGCTGACCGTGCGCGAGACGCTCGCGTTTCACGCGGCGTTCTACCCGACGTGGGACCGGCCGTGGGCGGAGCGGCTGCGTGTCCAGTTCGAGCTGCCGGACGACCAGCTGTTTGGGCGGCTGTCCAAGGGGCAAAAGGGCAAGCTCATGATGCTGCTCGCCCTGGCGCAGCGGCCGGAGCTGCTCGTGCTCGACGAGCCGACCGACGGGCTCGACCCGGTGGTGCGGCGCGACGTGCTGTCGGCCTTGCTCGAGTACGTCTCACAGCGACAAGCCACGGTCTTCATCTCCAGTCACCTCGTCCACGAGCTCGAGCGGTTTTGCGATTGGATCGGCGTGATGGACGACGGCCGGCTGATCATCGAAGTGCCGATGGAGCGCCTCAAGAACGGCATCAAGCGGCTCCGCATCGGCGGCACGCCGGCGACGGCGGACAACGCCCCCTTTGTCCTCCTGGCCCGCGAGCCGGCCAACGGCACTGGCGAGACCTGGCTGGTGCGCGAGTGGGAGCCGCACATGGCGATGTACTTCGATGGCCCCGGCGTGTCGCTGCACGAGGTCATCGACCTCGATCTCGAGGAGGGGTTCGTGGAGCTGCTGCGCACCTTCCGCAGGCCACGCGCTTAGGAGGTGGACATGTTCCGCGTCATGCTCTACAGCCAGTGGAAATGGTCCCGGTTGATCGTGCTGCTCGGTAGCGTGGCGGGCTTCGCCCTGCCGCTCATCTCGGTGCACGGTGCCGCGCGTGCGGATTCGAGCCCGCTCCAGGCGCCCGAGCTGCTGCACGCCGTGCAATCGTGGGGCGTGCTGTATCCCGTGCTCGCGGCGACCTTGGGGTTGCTCGTCGCGATAGCGAGCTGGACCCCCGATCACCGGGGGCGCCACGTGTACGCACTGGTGCTGCCAGTGCCACGCTGGCGCTACGTCCTCCTCCGGTTCGGAGCCGGCGCACTCCTCCTGGCCGCCCCGATCACTGCGGTGTTGGTCGGCGCCCTGCTAGCCACGTCGAGCGCGGCGATCCCCGCGGGCCTCCAGGGATACCCCGTAGCGCTGGCCGTCCGGTTCGCACTCGCCGTCCTCGTCGCATTCGCGGTCTTCTTCGCGGTCTCCGCGGGCACGGCACGCACCGCAGGGATCATCCTCGCCCTGATCGGTGGCGTGCTCCTCGTTCAGGTTCTCGCGCAGGCCGCCAGGGTCGACCTCGACCTCATGGGAAAACTGCAGTTGTTGGTTCTCAATTGGCCCGGCCCGCTCGCGATCTTCACCGGCCGGTGGATGCTGATCGATGTGTAGGAAGCGCTGGGTGCTCCTGGTGCTCGGGCTGTCCTGCGCACGGGGCTTGACCGGGCAAGACCTCCCGCGCCTGCAGGGTCGCGCCGACAGCCTGGCGCGGGAGTGGCGCCACGCGACGGCCGTGGCGGACGCGATCGACAGCCTGGAGCGCGCACGGGTGTTCGTCGGACACGACACGATCCGCGTCGGCGCGCTCACCATCGTGACCAATGCGTCGCCCCTCCCGCTGCATGAAGCCGCAGCCCGCGTGTGGCCCTTGATCGACAGCGTGTACGGCGACGACGCGCGGCAGCTCGAGGAACGCCCCTACGTCATCGTCCCCGTCGACCCCGATACCAGCGTCGAGCGACCGCCGTGGCACAACGGCACTGAGATCCCCTGGGATCAAGACGTTACGTCGCTGACGCTGCTGCTCCTCTCCACCGTGCCCATCGCACCGGCCGATACCGCTCTGCAAGGTTGGCTGGGCGGACCGGTGCGGCCCTTGATCCACGCCGACCTGGAGCGGGCGGACGTCTACGTGCGACTGGTGACGGCGCCCTCCGAAGCGTCACGCCGTTGCCTGATCGGGGACATCGGCGCGTGTCGTGATGCCCTCGATCTCTTCGGGCGTGGCGATCGCGTGGCGCGCTGGTATCCGAGTGCGCGAGAGCGGCGCTCCCTGGTCCTGAAGACCTTCACCCCGTATTTCGGTGAGGGCGCGCAGGTGTCAATGTTCCGCGCGTGCGCCCAGGGGAGCGACTCCGCATGCACCGAGCTGCTGCGGTCCCTCCCGCCAGGCGCCCTGCCACGGCCCCTGACGTATGATGCCCGCGCAACGCTGCTGAGCGATGCCTTGCGGCTGGGCGGTCGAGCCGCCTATCACCGTCTGGTGGCGAGTGCCGGGTTGCCGATCGCCGATCGACTGGCGGCGGCCGGGGGGATCGCGATCGACCCGCTGCTCGCTCGCTGGCGAGCGGAGATTCTCGCGGCCCGGCCCGTGCCCGTTTCGCTGCCTCCCCGGGGAATCTGGATCGCCCTCGGCTGGACGATACTGTTCGCCTTCTGCGGCCTGCGGAGCTCGAGATGGCGCGTCAGCTGACGTGGTGGCTCGCCGGGGCGTTCGTCGCGTGCGCCATCGTCGCCGTAGGCTACTTGTCGCCCAGCGGGGCCGCACCGGCGGCCACGGCACGCAGCCGGCAGCCGCAACCAGCAGCGGCGCGTCTCCGGGCCCGCGGGCTTGCCGAGCAATGGCGTGCCGCCGACCTGGCCGTGCGCCTGGCCGTGTACCGGCGGCGACTCGAGCCGGAGCTGGCTCGGCGGCGTGCGACCGATCAACCTGGTCCTGCTCTCCTCGTGGAGGCACCCGACACCGTGCCGGTGCACACCCGGGAGCTGGTCGCATCGGCACTCGACACGGTGTGGCGCGAGCTCGGGCTGGGCGTGAGCAAGGTCGCGGTCGGGGTCGTTGTGGATTTCTGGCGATTCCCCCGGACCGACACGGACTCGAGCCCCAAGGTGCCGAGTGGGTCGGTTGGCTACCTCCTGCCCGATTCGACCGATCGCGCAACCTGCATTGCCCTGATCCCGGCTTGGTACTGGAGGCGCGGGCTCCCCCGCCAACTCGAAGACTGGTTGTGGCGGGGGCTCGGACCGTGCGCGTTCTTCGCCCGGTGGGGGGTACCGGGCGAGCCGGTGCGAGTTTGGATGGCACGGCGACACTATGATCTGGCCAGCGTCCCGAGCTGGGACCTTGAACGGTCGGAGCCGCCTGAAGCATCGTGGATGATGAATCGCAATACCGGCTGGTTCTGGGCGGCCGTGTACGGGCACCCGATCGCAGCGATCGGCTGTCTGGCCGGCCGGGCACACAGCTGCCGGACGGCCGTGCTCACCGGTGCCGGCGACGCTTCCGGTGACTCCCTACCCCGACTGTTTGACACCTCGGTGCGGTGGTGGCACGAAGAGCGCCTGGTACAGGGCCGGCAGTACCTCGGAGACGTGGCGCGCGAGGTCGGGTACGATCGGTTCCTGCGCTTCTGGAATTCGACCGAGCCGGTCGATACAGCGCTCGCTACTGCCCTGAAAATGCCGGTGGGCAAGTGGACCGAGCGCTGGGAGCGACGTTTCCTGCCACGGCTGCCGCTCGGGGCGGCTGCGCCCCTCAGCGCCGCCGTGCTCGGAATCCTGCTGGGCGGAGCCGCGGTCACCCTGGTTGCTCGCGGCGCCATGCGCCGTCAAATCGGATGAAGCCGCGCGCGGTTCTTGGAGTGGCGCTGACGTTCACGGCGCTCGCGGCGAGCGTGGCTCGTGCTCAAGGAGATCGGTGGGAGCGAGAGGTCCGCACGCAGCTCGGTCGGGCCGCCGAATCGCTGCAATCGCTCAATCAAGGGGTGGCGCGCACCTCCGTAGCGACTCGGATCGGAATGCTGAACACCGCCGAGTCGGACTCGTTGGTTCTGCCTCTGCATGCGCAGACCAGCTACGTCTTTGTGGCGGCCTGCGACGAGGATTGCTCGAGCCTGAGCCTCTCCTTGTCCGACCTGAAGAGTCACGAGCTCGCCGTGGACCGCGCGACTGACCACGCGGCCGCCGTTCGCCTGACGCCGGTCACGACGGCGTCGTACCGCGTGAGGGTCGTCATGGAGACGTGCCACAAGAATCCTTGCCGTTACGGCCTCGCCGTGCTCACTCCCCCAGCACCTTGACGATCACCCGCTTCTTGCGCTGCCCGTCCCACTCGCCGTAGAAAACGCGCTGCCAGGGCCCTAGGTCGAGCTTCCCGGCGGTGATCGGCACGATCACCTCGTGGCCGATCGTGAGGCTGCGCAGGTGGGCCGCGGCGTTGTCCTCCCCCGTCTCGTTGTGGCGATAGCGCTTGGGGTCCCACGGCGCGACCGTCGTCTCCAGCCACTTGAGGATGTCCGCCCACAGGCCCGACTCGTGATCGTTCACGAACACCGACGCCGTGATGTGCATGGCGCTCACGAGCACGACGCCTTCCTTGACGCCGCTCTCCGCCACCTGCTGCGCCACCTGCTCGGTGACGTCGATGATTTCCTGGCGGGATTTGGTGTTGAACCAGAGGTAGTGCGTATGGGCCTTCACGTAGCCTCCTGAACGCGGAAGTCGGAACGCGGAACGCGGAACAGACGGGCCGACGCCGGGCTTTTCCGTTCCGCGTTCCGCGTTCGCCGTTCCGCGTTCGATCCGTGTCGAATTGTCACACGGGAACCAAATGCCTAGATTGCCCCCACCCAATATGGCGCTCCCGTTCCGGCAGCGGATTTTCGTCGTTCTCGTGGCGCTGACCGCCGTGCCGACCGCCCTGGCGGTGGTGGGATGGGCGCTCGCCGTCCGGACCGTCGGGCCATCGGCGGGTGCGCGCGTAGCGCTCGAGGAGATGGCGGCGTCGGCGCGCCAGATGGTCGACCGCATGGATACCACGCACCTCGCTCCGCGCGAGCGGGCGGCCGTGCGCGAGCACCTGGAGCGACTGTCCAACTCGGTCACGCTGGCGCGCCGGGCGGAGACCTATCTGCGCTATTACGCGGGTGGGTTCGCCCTGGTGGTGATCGTGTTCGGCGGCCTGGCCCTGACCACCGCCGTACGGCTGGCCGGGCACCTGTCGCGCCAGCTGTCGCGGCCGATCGACGAGCTGGTGGGGTGGACCCGGCTGATCCGGCGGCGGGTGCCGCTGCCCGCAGGTCCGGCGAGCCGTGGGGCCCCCGAGTTCGAGGCGCTACGCCAGGCGCTGCGCGAGCTCGCGACCGCGCTCGACGCGGCGCGCGAGCGCGAGCTCGAGGCCGAGCGGCTGCGGGCGTTCCGGGAGGTGGCCCGCCGCGTGGCCCACGAGATCAAGAACCCCCTCACGTCGATGCGGATCGCGGTGGACCAGCTCGGGAGGACGGTGGGACAGGCGGACAGCCGCACGGTGACGGCCGTGGAAGTGCTGGGTGCCGAGACGCACCGGCTGGACCAGCTGGCGAAGGAGTTCGCCGACTTCGGCCGCCTCCCGGAAGGGCCCAAGAGCGAGGTGGATCTCGTGGACCTGCTGATGGACCTGGGGAAGAGCGCAGTGCCCCCCGAGGTCGCCGTTCGGCTAAAGGCCAACGGCGAGCCCTGCAAGGTGCTGGGGCACTACGATCCGTTGCGGCGGGCCTTCGCGAACCTGCTGCGCAACGCGTCGGAAGCGATGCAGGGCTGCGGCGCGATCGACGTAGCCGTCACACGGGATGGCGGCGGTTTGGTTGTGACCATCGCCGATCACGGTCCCGGGGTTCCGGACGAGCTGCGCCAGCACGTGTTCGAGCCCTACTTCACGACCAAGCAGGACGGAACGGGGCTGGGGCTCGCGCTGGTGCGGCAGACGATCGAGGCGCACCACGGGACGATCACGGTCACCGATACGCCGGGCGGCGGCGCCACCTTCTCCATCGTGCTCTCCGCCACATGAGCCCGCGCATCCTGCTGGTCGACGACGAGACCAACATCCGCAAGATGGTGGGCGCGCTGCTCGAGTCCGAGGGATTCGAGACAGCGGAGGCCGCGAACGGCAGCGCCGCGCTCGCCACGGTCGAGCGCGGCGCGCCCGACGCCGTGCTGCTCGACCTCATGATGCCCGGCGGGCCGGACGGGCTCGCGACGCTGGAGCAGCTCAAGCGCCTCGCACCGGATGTGCCGGTGGTGATGATGAGCGGCAAGGCGAGCCTCACCGACGCGGTGCGGGCGACCAAGCTCGGCGCGTTTCAGTTCCTCGAGAAGCCACTCACGCCCGAGGGCGTGTTGACCACGCTGCGCGCGGCCCTGGAGCTGTCGCGCACGCTGGCCGAGAATCGCCGGCTGCACGAGGCGCTCGGGCACGCGGATCCACTGGTGGGCGTCAGCGCCGCGATGCACGAGTTGCGCGACCTGATCGCGCGGGTCGCGCCTACCGAGGTACGGGTGCTGATCACGGGAGAGTCGGGCACGGGCAAGGAGCTCGTCGCCTCGGCGATCCACCGTCAGAGCGCACGGGCCGGCAAGCCGTTCGTGTGCGTCAATAGCGCCGCGATTCCGAAGGACCTCGTGGAGTCGGAGATGTTCGGTCACGAGCGCGGCGCCTTCACGGGCGCCACGGAGCGGCGGGTTGGGCGCTTCGAGCTAGCCGACGGGGGCACGCTGTTCCTCGACGAGGTGGGCGATCTGGGACTCGAGGCGCAGGCCAAGCTGCTGCGGGTGCTCGAGAGCGGCGTGATCGAGCGGCTGGGGGGCGAAAAGCCGGTCACAGTGGACGTGCGCGTGATCGCCGCGACCAACAAGGACCTGGGGAAGGCATCGCAACAGGGGCAGTTCCGCGAGGACCTGCTGTTCCGCCTCAACGTGCTCCCGATCCGCATCTCGCCGTTGCGCGACCGGCCGGACGACGTGGCTCCGCTGGTCGCGCATTTCGCGGCGCGCCAGATAGCGCGCCTCGGGCGACCGGTGCGCTTCGACGCCGGCGCAGTCCACCTGCTGGGCGGCTACGGCTGGCCCGGGAACGTGCGTGAGCTCGCGAACATCGTGGAACGGCTCGCGATCCTCGCGACCGGCGATACGGTGACCGCCGACGATGTGGCGCGGGTCGTGCCGCAGGACGGCGCCCCCCCGGCGGCGGCCTCCGAGGCGTGGAGCGACGTGGCGCTGTCGGAGGCGCTCGACGGCTTCGAGCGGACGCTCATCGCGCGAGCGCTGTCGGCCGCCCGGGGCAACGTGGCCGAGGCGGCGCGCCGCCTCGCCACCGACCGCGCCAACCTGTATCGCCGCATGCGCCGTCTCGGGCTCGAGCCGCCGCGCACCGTGGGCGGCTGACGGTGCGCAGCGTCGCGCTCGCCGCCCTCTGTCTGCTCGGCGCCGCCGTCGCCGCGGCGCAGGACACGGCGATCGTGATCCAGCCGGAGAGCGCCGGCGCGATGGTCCAGCCGCCGGAGCTGCCCCACGCGGTCGCCGAGGAAGTGGTCCACCGCTACAACGCCGCGACGACCACGCGGCTCGTCGGGCGCTCGCGCCTCCCCGCCGGCAACGCCTGGCGCGGCGACGTCGCGGTGCGGGGCGGACCCGTCACCGTGGGCGGCCGGGTCGATGGCACGTTGCTCGTGATCAACGGCGACGCGGTGCTCGACACGACGGCGGTGATCACCGGCGACCTCATCGTGGTCGGCGGCACGGTGGCGCGCGCGCGGGGGGCCGCGGTCTCGGGCGAGGTCCGCATTTACCAGGAGCCCCTCGCCTTCCGCGCGAAGGGCGACGAGATCGCCCTCGTCCCTCCGGACCTGCGGCGCTGGTTCCGCAACCTCGGCGTGGAGAAGTCGTGGGGCACCGCGGACTCGCGCTCGTCGCTCACACTCGCCACGGGGGGCACCTACAATCGGGTGGAAGGGCTGCCCGTGGTGTTCGGGCCGCTGTTCGACTGGAAGCTGCACCGCAATGTGCGGCTCCGAATGGACGCGCTGGGGGTGTTCCGGACCGCGGGGGAGTTCACCGACAAGCGGAACGATCTGGGCTACATCTTCCGTGCGGAGCTGCGCTCCGGCGAGGTGCCGGCGTACGGCGTGCAGTTTCGCGCGTTCGACAACGTCGTCCCGGTCGAAGACTGGGGGCTGCGCAACGCCGAAGTGGGGTGGTCGGCGTTCTTGTTCCAGCGGGATTATCGCGATTACTACCTCAGCAAAGGCCTGGCGGGGCGTGTGTTCGTGCAGCCCGAGCGCGCCCTGCAACTCGAGCTCGAGCTGCGGCACGACTGGCAGCAGAGCGTCGCGGCGCGCGACCCGTGGACCGTGTTCCGCAACGACCAGGCGTGGCGTCCCAACCCGCCGATCGACGACGGGCACTATACCGCGCTCAGCAGCAATGTGAGCTTCGATACCCGCAACGACCGCGCCGACCCAACGGCCGGGTGGTGGCTGCGCGCCCGGCTCGAGCACGCGCACTCCCAGGACGTGACGCCGCAGGCCGGCGTCCCCGCCGCCGTGCGCCGCGCGATCGCCACCGACGGCTCTTACGCGTTCAGCCGCCTGTTCCTCGACTTCCGGCGCTACATGCGCGTGAGCCCGTCGGGGCGCGTCAACCTCCGACTCCTCGCCGGCGGCTGGGTCGGGGGGGACCCGCTCCCGCTGCAACAGCGACTGTCGATGGGCGGGCCTGATCCGCTGGCCGGCTACGGGTTCCACCACAGCGCCTGCAACCAGGACATCGTCGACCCCGCGTTCGCCGGGACCCTGGTGGCGGCGTGCGACCGGGTAATCCTGGCGCAGGCCGAGTACCGTGGTCACCTCTCGCTGCACTGGTCGTACGGCTCGTCGGCACCCGAGGACGAAGCGGTCAAGTCGTTGTTCACGCTGCAAGGGCCCGATCTCGTGGTGCTGGGGGACGCCGGGCAAGCGTGGCTGGTCGGCGGTGGACCGGGTCGGCTGCCCGCCAACCGGCTGCCGACGCTCGGCAGCTGGCTGGCCGATCTGGGCCTCGGGGTCGATTGGGGTGGATTCGGCGTGTATGTGGCCAAGGCGGTGACCGCCGGCGAGCCGCTGCGATTCACACTGCGACTCGACCACCGCTTCTGAGGTGAGGTCGGGCCTGGCGGTCCTCGCCCTGCTCGGCGCTGCGGCCGCCTCACCGGCCGGCGCGCAGTCGCCTGCGTTGACGGTCATCCTGCAAACCGGCGTCGCCCGCGTTCAGGCCACGGCGCTGCTCGCCGACGGCAAGTTCGTCGGGCTGATGCGCTCGGGGTTCCCGCTCCGCCTGCACTATCGTCTGGAGCTGTGGCGCTCGCGCTCGGGTTGGTTCGATCAGTTCGTGACCGATTTCCCTTGGGACGCGGTGGCCCGTCATGACCCGCTCGCCGACGACTTCGTCCTGCTGCGCAGCAGCGGGACGGTCGCCCGCTACGGCAGCGCGGACGACCTGGAGCGCGCGCTGGAACTCCCCTACCGTGTGACCTTGAAGCCCAAGGGCGCCGGCAATTTCTACTACGTGTGCCACCTCGACGTGACGACACTCAACGACACCGATCTGGAGGAGTTGGCGCGCTGGCTCAAAGGCGACGTGAGCCCGGCCGTGTCGGGCGGTGGCGACGTGGGCGGCGCGCTTTCGCGCGGCCTGCAGCGGCTATTGGTCCGGATTGCGGGGCTGCCGCGCCTCACCCTCGAGGCGCGGTCGGAGACGCTAACTCAGAGCGCCTCGAGCGCCGCCAGTACCTCGCCGCCGTAGAACAGCCGGATGTACTTGGACTGGATCGACGTGAGGCGCCGGACCGCCCAGGCGAGGTGCACGAAGTGCGGCTCCACCGGCGGCCGCAGCGGATGCATCCCGGCCTCTTCCGGCAAGAGGTTGCCCTTGCGGGTGTTGCAGGAGCTGCACGCCGTCAACACGTTGGTCCACGCGTTCGTCCCGCCGCGCGACAGCGGCACCAGATGATCCCGCGTCAGGCACTCGCGGTGGCGCAGCTCCGGCTGGCTCCGCCCGCAGAACTGGCAGCGGTAGTTGTCGCGGGCGAACAGGAACGTGTTGGTGACCTGGCGGCGGAAGCGGCGCGGCACGTGCACGAACTTGACGAGCCGAATCACGGCGGGCCGCGGGATCGCGAGGCGCTCGCTCCGCATGACCGAGCCGTCGGCTTCGACGATCTCCGCCTTGCGGTCGATCACGAGCCGCAGCGCCCGTCGCACGGGCACCATCGTCAGCGGCTCGAAGGACGCGTTGAGCGCCAGGCAGCGCACGGACCTCCCCGGGGTGAAAAAAGGCCGTCCGCCCGAAGCGAGCGAGACGGCCACGTATGCTACCTAACCAGCTAACGCGCGGCAAGACCTTGGGTTAAGGGGGTAGTGGTCCAGTTAGATTGTAACAGACGGGAGGGCAGGGTTTTATGTTCTGGGCATGTCTCGTTGGGCGATCTACCGGGAAATCCTCCGTACGCCGTGGGGCATCATAAGCGGTGCTAGCGTGATACTGAGCGGGCTTCAGGCTGCCGGAGCGGTGCCGGAAAGCTCCCAATTGGCACACTACTGGCCCCCCGCTTGGGTATGGGCAGTCATTTCCATGGTCGCCATCATGGAGGGCGCTTATCGCTTCATTCGGAAACGCACGGCGGCGTCACTTCCCGAAGCCCGGTTGGGCAAACTACCGCCTGCGGCCCTGACCATGATCGACTCCGACAAGAATGAAATGATCAACTCGGACATTCAGGGTGGCGTTGTGATGGACAAGTCCCAGGGGAATGTCTTTAAGAATCCCAAGATCAAGAAGTAGAATTGCCCTACTGCAATAGCCTGCTCGGGTCCATCAGCGCAAGCACTTCCTCGATTGTCCAACGTGGTCCGTCACGCCTGCCGCCATTGCGGACGTCGTATGGATTCACTTCTTGGCCTTCGTGAGCGTCCCGTACGAGCGGCAAAAGTTGTAGACCATGAAATGCAGGGCCACGGCGTGGCCGTGATTCTCCACTTTTTTGGAGAACGCGTTGGTCCGCCGCGTGAAGCGCCGTGCGTTCATCAGTAGCCCGAGATTCGCCCGCTCGACGTAGGACGTTCGAGGCGATTGCTAAGGTGGAAAGCGAGACACCGATTGGCTTTACGACCGAGGCGGTTGAGCGGAAATCAAATGCCGGGGCGGAGCTTGTCGCGTGCCATCATCATGGCCCGACCGGAAGCAGTTCTCGGGGCTCGAAGTTCTGCGTAGCCTTTCTCGCTTCATAGTACGCCATGACATCCGATCGCCCCAAATGCGCCTCTCCAGGCGGATGCGCAAGCGCCGTAGGACGGAGGCTTATGTATAGGGTCGCCACCATCGCCGTAACAGATAGCGGATTCACGATCTGAAGAAAATCGATTAGCCAAATGATTGGTCTGGGGATGACAGCACGCGCTTGTTCAATCTTGTCTTTGTTCTCCTCGAAGGCTCGCTCAAATAAGGGAAGGAAATGCGGCTCACCTCCGAAGGCGACACGCAAGCCGTCCCAAATAAGGCTTATGTAAGTCCGCATGGTGGCAAGAACAGCGACTAGGTAAACAAGGCCCCAAACGCCCGCAACGATTCTGCCAGAAGTATTAATAGCCGCTAATGCGAAGGGGAGCAGTCCGATCAATATTGCGACGGTCACTCTCAGGAAATGCCACTCAAGAATAGCTAGCGCATGAGCAAGGTCGGTGAGTGTCGGGGCCTTCGTGTCAGTCGTCATGGCTTACCCCTGCGCCGGAGCATAGTCCATTCCAAGACGGCACGATGAATTGTGACCCACCCAAACCACGCCTCCAATATCGAAGCTACCCACGACGAGATGCCGTGTGCGTAGTGCCTGCGCAAGTAGTCACAAATGATTGAGCCAGTAAGATAACTCAAAACCACGGCCACGTGGAACCAGATTACCAAGAGCGTGAGCAAATTTCTGCGCACGATCTGCTTCACCGTAGGCGGGCGCGGGGTCCCATTAGCCACAAATTGTGGACCGTGCCGATTCAAACCGAGAAAGGTGCGATGACCAGAGAGACGCGGTGAAGTGTCACAAGTCAAACTGGCCCACTACCGGTTAAGGGCCTCCCGCCGGGGCGAATGCAAGTTGCAGTGCCGCAAGCTGCTCGTCCACCGAGGCCCGGGAGGCGCCGCCCCGAGTCGCCCGCCCTTCTATCGAATCCTCCCAGGTCCCCAGCTGGGCCAGCGCCGCGCCCAGCGCGGGGTGGAGCGCCGCTGCCGCGGGGATCGGCACCTGGTCGAGTGGCACACCGGACCGCTCCGCCTCGCGCACCAGCCGCCCCACCAGCCCATGGCTCTCACGAAACGGCACGCCCGACTCGACCAGCAGGTCGGCCAGGTCGGTGGCGCGCAGCGAGGCGTCGAGCGCGCCGCGCATGCGCTCCGCGTCGACGGTGAGCGCCGCGATCGCCCCCGTCACGGCAGGGAGGACGAGGCCCAGCGTATCGAACGAGTCGAACAGCAGTGCCTTGTCCTCCTGCAGGTCCTTGCTGTAGCCCGCGGGCAAACCCTTGAGCGTGGTGAGCAGGGCGACCAGGTCACCCAGCAGACGCCCCGACTTGGCCCGCGTCAGCTCGAGCACGTCCGGGTTGCGCTTTTGCGGCAAGAGGCTCGAGCCGGTGCTGAAGTCGTCCGACAGCCGGACGAAGCCGAACTCGGCGGTCGAATACATCACCAGCTCGGCGGCGAGGCGCGACAGGTGCGTGCCCACGAGCGACAGCGCGAACAGGACTTCCGCGACGAAGTCGCGGTCCCCGGTGGCGTCGAGCGCGTTGGCGCAGAGGGCACGGAACCCCAGCGCTTCTTTCAGGAGCACGCGGTCGACCGGGAATCCCGAGCCGGCGAGCGCCCCGGAG
>WNFY01001543.1_pt1 | contig 25885 bp, 26 predicted proteins | sample 5400091 | NCBI WGS metagenome assembly WNFY01 (sample SAMN13153364, study PRJNA577476) | soil metagenome | isolation source: 60 cm soil or saprolite under grassland replicate 1 | place: USA:California | collected 2016-06-15 | reverse complement strand
GGTAACGAGCCGAACGACATCTGGGTCCTCCAACTCCACCGCGGAACCATTGTCATGATCAGTCGCATCCACACCTACGTTCTCTGTTGTAAGAACAGACAACAAGCCGCGGACACAAAACGGACACATCAGAAACGACACGCGCGACGTCTCGCGACGCATCTCCGATCTTTCGAACAGCGCGATTTGCAGGAGAAAATGTGTCGCGCGTGATCGCACGTGCACGCGCGTGACGCGCCGAAACCTCCATGGTAAGGAGGGGGAGTCGATCGAGGTCTGCCGATCGCGACCGACCTGCTCGCCGTGCGGCTGGAAACGGAGTGGAAACGACCGGGTGCAACCAGCCGAAAACACAGGCTTGTTGAATCTGCCGAAATCCGCATGATCTAGCCGATTCCGCGGCTAGACGAAGCCCGCTGAAACGGATTGGTCACCGGGTTCGAGTCCCGTCGCTCCCGTAAAAGTACCTGCAAATCGGCATATTGTGTTGTCTGGTTTGACGCCCGATCGGGGCCGACTACACAGACTTTTCTCGAAGCGACGCCGAAATCGTCAAAAACGGCCGGAATGCGGGTCGCGGGGTTACGATTTCAAGCCGATTCAGGCCGACCGCGGTCCCTTGACCTCCGGCCATTTTGTGGAGCTCGAGCGGGCCTACCGGAAGCAGCTCGAGCGGGCATCTGTTCCAATCAGCAACGGCGGCTGTCGCGCGGACTCTTGGCGGGGAGAGGTGGAATGGTTCCACGGAGTCGGCGAGCCGGGAGGGCGAGCGTTCTGCTACCTGTCAGAGGCGAGTCAGCGCTCCTACCTCACGTGGACGTCCGAGGCCGGCGCGAAGATCCTCGCGGTCGCCCAGCTCGACAGTCTTTTGCACAGAAATCTGTTCTTCTGGTGGGTAAACGTTCGCCACGAGATCGTCTGACCTCGGCCGGAACGACGGAGGAGATCGGGCGCAGAAACTCGGCTCTCGCGAGTGGGCGTGCATCGAGGCTGATTCTTACGGCGGGCTTGGCGGACGTCTTGTCGCTCGAACCCAGGTGAAGATATCTGTGAGCGAGCGCACGAGTATGAGCGCGAAGAGAAGCGCTGCAATCGCGACGGTCACGGAATCGACCCATTCATTCGCAGTTGAGCAGGTGTCACCCTCATTGATGCAGCGAGCCCAAAAGATCCCGCCAATGATGAAGTCGATGAGTAGAAGGGCCCGTGCAGACCAAGACGAATGCTTCCGCACGAGCTATACGCCGCCGAGAACTTGAAGGCACAACCCTTCTCTGATGGCCCATGAGTTTGGCCAAACCATCCTCTATCAATCAAGACGTTGGACGAAGGCGTCGCTCGACTCGAGAAGATCCGTAGTTTCCCGAACCGAGTGTGCGGCCGTCCCGGTTTCCCGCCGACGTCGGCATCGAAAAGCGGAAGCAGGCGCCGCATTTCCTCCTTCGAGACGAGCGCCTGTACGGCACCCGAGAGCGCGAACCCGAGGATCAGCGCCCAGAGGATCTGCCAGAACATGCCGAAGGCGAACGAGAGCGCCCTCCCGAGCTCGCCGCCGACGCTCGCCACGACCATCGCTAGGCGATGCCTCCGCAGCCGTCCTCGAGATTCCAGATCTCGGCGATGCGGCGACCGCTGTAGCCGTGGCGCGCGATCAGGTACTTCCCTTGGCCCTCGAAGGCCGTCCAGCGCCAGCAGTGACAGCAGCAGGGCCCGTGCTCGTGCGACAACTTGACCGCGCCGTCGTACGCGGCCTGCTGCGACGGCGTCAGCGTGATGCTCTCGGCGTACGAGGTCAGGCGGCGCGCGAGGGTGACGGGCACGTCGTAGGGATCGGTCGGAATCTCCGGCACCCGCGCGTACGCGCGGAGCCCGTGCAGTTGTCGAACCTAACGCTGGAAGTCCATCGCTGAACAGCAGGAACCCTGCAGGCGACCGTGCACGGCGATCGAGTCGAGCGACTCCGGTCGCAGGCTGCACTTGTTCGAGTGCTCCAGGCTGAGCAGGGCGAAGCGCTGCTTCAGCGATGCGATCGTGACGGCTGCCTGAGCGCTGACGGGTTGCGCCAGCGCGGTGCGGATGTCGTGGGCGACATTTGCGGCTGTCAGGTCGACCGGAAGGTGGAGCGTCGATACCCATACGCCGCTGCGGTCGTAGACCCGAGCGTCTGACGAGTGCACGTCCGCGTTGCCTGTTTCTGCAGCCGAGACGACATGGAACGCCCTCCAGATCGGCCGCATCTGCTTCGTCGTCCCGAGCAAGAAGTCGATCCCGAGCGCGTGACGGCGGCTCAGGAAGGCGCGCACGCTCGCCGGCGTGTCCCTCCCCGGGTTGACCGTCAACGCGAGCGCGACCACTTGCCGGCGGTCCGAGCCGGAAAGCAGCCGCAGCGCGGCACCGATGTCGCTCGCGAAGATCGGGCACTTCGTCTTGCAATCGGTGTCGAGGAACGTGACGACGACGACCTTTCCCCGGAGGCCGCTCGTGCGAAGGACGTCGCCGCGATAATCGCGGAGGGTGAAGGCCGGCAGCCGAATGCCCGCCGGTGGCTTGCTGCCACGGTAGGCCGCTGGCGGTGGACCACTCGCGTCGGGACTTGCATTCGATCCGCTGGTGAGCGCGTGGATGAGCAGAGCCGCGGCCGCGGGTACGACGATGATCGCGGCGATCAGTGCGAACAGGAGGGGCCGCTTCATCGCGGTCCTCGGAGCGCTTGCCTGATGCCGCCCTCGAGCTCGTTCGCCGAGATCTCCCCGATCTTGTGCACGACGATCCGCCCGCCGGCGTCGAGGAAGTAGCTTTCGGGCAAGCCGCTCAATCCGTACGCGTCGTACGTATCGGACCCCCCATCGTGGACCGACACGTAATTGAAGTGGAAGCGGCGCAGGAACTTGCGCGCGTCAGACGAGAAGTCCTTCACATCGACGCCGAGAAAGAGCACGCGTCCTTCGTGCTCCTTGGCCGCTGCAACGAGACGCGGAGCTTCGTGCGCGCAGGGGATGCACCACGACGCCCAGAAGTTGAGCACGACCGGTCTTCCTCGCAGCGAGCGCAGCGCCAGCTCGCTCGTGACGAGATCCCGCGTCGAGGCCGGCCAGGTCTCGGTGTGCGGCCACAGCACGCCGAGCCGGAAGTCGGGCGCGATCGGCCTTTTGTGTTCCCGCACTGCATTGACGAGCCGGCCTCCCTGGCCGGTGTTCACGACGCGCCAGACGAGGAGCGCGAGCAGACCACCGACGAGGGTGAGCGCAGCCAGCTGCAGCACGAGACCGAGCAGGGAGCGCTGGCCGGGCGGAGGGCTACTCGGCGTCTCGCTCACGAACGCTCGCCTCATCAGCCTCACCGGAGCGGCGGGAGGAGTGGGAAGCGCCGTGCCCTCGGCGCATGAACACCATCATCAGCGCCATGCTCACCGGGCACACGATCGCGCAGAGCAAGATGACCAGCGTCGCGCTCATCCGAACGCGCTCCAGCTCTCGCCGCCGTTCCCCGATCGGTACAGGGTGCGGTTGAAACCGACCGCGTAGGCCAGCTTCGCGTTGCTCTGCGACCAGGCCACCGGACCGGCCCCATCTGGGAGATCGAGCACGGAGCGCCAGCTGCGACCACCGTCGTTCGAGAGTGCGATCCCGGCCCCGGTCGCCAACAGTCGTTTTGGATCGTTCGGGTTGATGGCGAGTCCCATCACCTGCGCGCGCAGCCGCTGCTTCCAGCTCGCGCCATGGTCGGAGCTTTCGAGCAGGCCCTGCTGCATGTCGCCGGCGAGGATCCGCCCGTCCGGCAGCACGGCGAGCGCCATCACGTTCCCGCCGACCTGGTTGGAAGCGAGCGAGAAGGAGCGACCGCCGTCGCGCGAGCGGTACAGGCCCTCGCCCGCGACGGCCGCGTAGAGGATGCTCGCGTTGCCGGGATCGACGGCGAACCCATGGATATCGAGACTTGGCAGCCCGTCCGGCCGGACGTCGCTCCAGCTCCCGCCGCCGTCCATGCTCTTCTTGAATACCTGGTGCCCGGCGAGCCAGATCGTGTCTCCGCCGGGACGCGCCAGGTTCATCGCGTCGTCGCCGGAGAGGGTGTCGAAGCGCCAATGCCGTCCGCCATCCGACGAGACGTAGAGACCGACGTGCGTCCCCAGCACGAGCTTCTGCGAGTTACTCGGATTAACCCCGGCGGACTCCTCCCTGCCGCTGTTGCCGCCGCCGTGCAAGACCGTCAGCGCGAGCACGACCGCGATCGCAGCAAGCCCGGCTGCACCAGCGGAGTACTGCCACCACCGACGTTGCGGCGGCGCAGCCCGCTGCTTCGGAACTTGATCCCGCCGCCCCTTCGGCCGGCGGCGCTTCGTCTTCGTAGCCATTCGTTCCTCCTTCGGGATCGGGTACGGGCGTACGCGCGCGCTGGCGCTAGGCCGATCTCAGAAGAGGAAGCGCTGCAGCTCTTGCGGCGAGGCCCGCCCGAGCGCGCGCCGGCGCTGCGGGACGACCAACGACCCGACCAGCATCGCAACGAACGTGTACGTCCAAACGATCAGCACCGCCGGAGCGGCCGAGATCGCCGATAGCGCCCGCTCGACCGTCTGCATCGGATGGTCGGTCGCGCATGCACACGCGATCCCGACCACCATCACGAGCAAGATCAGAAGCAGGATGAAGACGATGAGCGGCAAGCGCTCGCGCAGGCGCTGAATAGTCAGCCGCGACACTGTAGGCAGGGTAGCGCTGTCGCCTAGCAGCAGTCGCAACTGTCGCCCCTCCAGCTCGCGACGCCCTCCCTGGCGGCGAGCGCGGCGATCACCAGCGCGGACGCCGGGTCGGCCCACCACCAGCCAAGCAGCGCGTTCGCGAGCAGCCCGACGAGGAGGGCGACAGAGAGGTAGGCGCAGATCTGATTCTGCTCCGCTTCGCTCACCGTCGCCGCCGAGCTCAGCTGTCGGCCGACCCGCCGCTTCGCCGCCGCGAGCACGGGCATCGTCGGCGCGGTGAAGGCCGCCAGGCCGACCCCGATCCAGCTCGCCTCCGGTTCCTGGCCGCCCAGGAGCGAACGCGTCGCCTCGATGAGGATGTAGACGACGAGGATCGTGTAGCTGCCGGCGACGAGTTGCTGCGCCCGGCGCTCGGCAGTCTCCGCCAATGAGCGGCGGCTGGCGAAGCGCCACAGGATGATGAAGCCGGCGAGCGACTCGATCAGCGAGTCGATCCCGAAGCCGACGAGAGCGATCGAACCCGCCGCGATCCCGGCACCAACAGCGATCCCGAACTCGACGAAATGCCACGCATTCCCACCCCAGGCGAGCAGCCGCGCCCGCCGGACGAGTCGCGCCCGCTCAGCAGGATCGAGCGCCGACGGCGCTGGTGCGCTCGCTGTCTCTGGGCGCCGCGCCGTCACCGCCAGCTGCACAAGGCCCCCCTGCTCAGCCATGAACCGGCTCAGACCGATCTTCGGTGCAGATGAGCTCGAGCAGCCCGCGCCCTCGCTCCGTCAGCGAATAGAGCGCCATCTTTCCCTCGCGCCGATATTCCACCAGGCCCTCGGCCCTCAGTGCCCGAAGGTGGTGGGAAACGAGGTTCTGCGCCCGCTCCAGAATCCAGGCGAGGTCGCAGACGCAGAGCTCGCCGCCCTCCCGGAGGGCGAGCGCGACCGTCAATCGCGTCGGGTCGGCGAACGCCCGGAACTGTCCAGCCACCCGCCGCGCTAAGCGCTCGTCCAGGCGGCGGCGGCGCAGCTTTTCAGCGAGCGGTAGGTCGAGACAGAGAAGGTCGCAGCTCTCCGCGGACACGAACTCATCCTAACGGACGTTGATACGTTCGCCCGTGCGTGTGGCGGCCGGCGAACCTCTCAGGGCTTGCGCGCCGCCACCCGCTCGACGAGACCCAGCTTTGAACGCTCGTCCCGCTCGACGTCGAAACCTTCGGCGCGCAAATGGTCGAGCGGCTCGCGCAGCAAATGATCGCCCTCGAAGCGAAGCATCAGCGGCTCGAGCAGCCGCTCGACGACGCGAACTGGCAGGACGGGACTCCGAACGTGCTCAAGCAATAGGAACCGCCCGCCCGGTCGCAACACGCGGCGAACCTCGGAGACCGCAGCGCGATCGTCCGGGATCGTGCAGAGCGAGAGCGTGCACACCACGCTGTCGAACCGATCGTCGGGAAAGTCGAGCGCCTGCGCGTCACCGACACGCAAGTCTGCGTCGCGGCCGAGCTCGCGTGCGCGCCTGCGAGCAATCTCCAGCATTGCCGGGCTCAGCTCTACGCCCGTCAGCCGCACGCCGTGGCTGTAGTAAGGCAAGTTGCGGCCGGTCCCGACGGCGATCTCGAGTACGTCACCCTCCGCCCGCGAACAGGCCCACTCGCGGCCCCCGCCAAAGAGCAGCTTCTCGCAGACCCGCATCTCGCGGTCGTACTTGTGCGCCTCCCGCTCGTAGAGACCGAGGATTCGCTCCGTCTCGCGCTTGCGAGGCTCAGGGATGTGCTCGGGCACTGGCAGGAATAATCGCTGCCGCCGGACGGCCAGAAGTTCATCGCCGTGATCAGTCGGACGCACGTCATGAGCTGAGCTCGTCGGGAGGTACGCGGTCGACACCCGCAGAGCCGCGATGGTAAGGAGGAGGCCACCGCTCCACACTGTTGCCTGAGGAGGCACCAGCCCGACTACACGTGTACTACACAGGCTCTGCCGGGCGGTAGCCGGTTGTAGCCGGTCAAGCCGGTTCGAATTAGTACGGAATGCCTGCTCCAGTTGGTAATTCCGGGTCGCAGTCGGCTGTGGCGGTCGAGCCTGAACCGGTCTGTCACGCCGGAGGTCGCGGGTTCGAGTCCCGTCGCTCCCGTAAAAGACCTGCAAATCGCTATATGTGTTTAACATAACGACCGCCGGCTTCTTTTCATCCCGCGCAGATCCCGCGCGCGAACCAGCCTGAAATCGCCGCAAGGAGCCGGCCCTAGCCGGTAAATTCCCGGAGAAGGATGACCGGCCGGATAAGCCGGAGGTCTTCCGGCCAGTGGCACAGAAGAGGGTGATTTGCAGGCACTTCGTCTGCGCTGACAACAACCTCGGCGAGCATCCCGTGCACATCCAGCGTCGTCGTTCGCCGCATTGCTTCCGGCCGTCGTCGGCGTGCGGAAACGACGTCAAGCTTGTGTTAGGTGGCCGACTTCTGTCCCAGCGCGAGCTCGATGGCTTGGTCCCACGTCATCGTTCGTCCTTCGTCGAAGGCAGTGCTGGCTCGTGGCTCGCCGAGCCTGGCGCGGGCTGGGGCGAGGTCACGTTCGCGCCATGCCTCGGACAGCGGTGGAGCATGGGGTACGCCGAGCTCCCCCCATTTCGCGTCGACCGCTCCCTCCAGACGGAGCGCGTCTTCGTCTCGTCCAAGCCCGGCCGCGGTGAAGGCGAGACCGAGGACCTCCAAGGTCTGTTGCATCGCCGTTCCAATTGCGAGCGCGGTCTCGAGCGCGCTCAGCCGGTGCTGCTCGGCGAGGGCGTAGTCGCGCCGGTGCATGGCGCAGTCGGCGAGGTAGCGATCCGCGGCGTGCATGCAATTGACGTCTTCGCTGTCGCGCGTCGAGGCATGGAGCTCCAGTGCCAGCGGCTCCGCGCGCTCGAACTGCCCCGTTGCCACAAGCAGCTGGCATACGCCGGCGAGCGCGCGGCTGACGAGCGCTTGGTGACCGAGACCGCGCGCGAGCTCGAGGTTCTGCTCGAAGAGCTGAAGCGCCCGCGCCTTCTCTCCGCACATGTAGAGAGCCCAGCCCAGGCCCTCGCGGGCCTCCGTCAAACCGGTCTCGTCCGCGAGGGTGTGCCAGAGCTCGATTGCCTGCTCGTGTCGGCTCAGCGCGGCCGCCGACCGGCCTTGCGTATCGTCGATGTAGCCGAGGGACGTCAGCGCCCGCGCCCTGAGCGCTCCGTCCTCAACGGGGGACGCCAGCGCGTCTACGAGTCTCCGCGCAGCCTCTGTGAAGTGCGACTTCACTTCCCAGAACCAGCCGAGCGCGCCGGCGAGCTGGAGGTAGCCGAGGGGCTCGCATTGCTGCAGGTGTTCGAGCGCAGCACGGAGGTTGTCGTGCTCATCGTCGAGCCTTCGCACCCAGGTCAAGCCGCGATCGAACCGCTCCGCGTAGGCGAGGTCGCCAATCGCGAGGTAGTGATCGGCGTGCCGTCGGCGCACCGCGTCGGCCTCGCTTCCTTCCTCCAGTAGCTCGTGGGCGTACTCGCGGATCGTCGCCAGCATCCAGAAGCGCTCGCCGGCGCGCCGCAGCAGGCTCTTGTCGAGCAGCGACTGCAGGCCGACGACATCGGCGCCGGCGACCTGCTCGGCGGTCTCGAGCGTGCAGCCGCCGCGGAAGACGGCCATGCGCGCGAAGAGCCGTTTGTCCTCCGGCGAGAGCAGGTCGTACGACCAGGCGATCGTCGCCCGAATCGTCTGCTGGCGGGGGTCGGCGTCGCGGCCGGCCCTGAAAAGGTCTAGTCGCTGCGAGATCCGCTCGAGAATCTGGGCGGGTGAGAGCACGCTCACCCGCGCGGCGGCGAGCTCGAGAGCCAGCGGCAGGTTGTCGAGCCGGCCGCACAGCTCGGCGACCGCCTCGTCCGGCTCGATGCGCGCCCGCGCGCAGAACAGCTCGACCGCCTCCGGCTCGGCGAGCGCCGGCACCGGGTAGACGACCTCACCGTCGACCCGCAATAGCTCCCGGCTGGTGACGAGCAAGCGCAACTTCGGGCAGACGCGTAGCAGCGCCGCCAGCTCGACCGCCGACTCGACCACCTGCTCCAGGTTGTCGAGCACGAGCAACAGCTGCTTCTCACCGACGTGCGCCGCAAGCTCCTGCTTCGCCCCCAGCGTCTGCGCGATCGTATCGAGGACGAGTGCCGGATCGCGGACCGGCGCCAGCCCGATCCAGAACACCCCGGCCCCGAACTCGCTCACCAACTCCCCAGCCGCCTCTACCGCCAACCGCGTCTTCCCCGTCCCACCCGGGCCGGCGAGCGTCACGAGCCGCGCCGCCTCGTCCCGAACGAGAGAGACAACCTGCGTCACCTCCCGCTCGCGCCCCACGAACGAGGAGAGCGGCACGGGGAGGTTGGTGTTCGAGATCGTCCGCAGCGGCGGAAAGCGATCGGGTCCGAGCTGGTAGAGCGAGACCTGCTCGGCGAAGTCCTTCAACCGGTGCCTGCCCAGGTCGAGCACATCCTCGGCGACCAGCTCGCGAGTCGCTCCCGAGAGCAGCACCTGGCCGCCATGGGCGGCGCTCATGATCCTGGCGGCCTTGTGTACGTCCGGGCCGACGTACTTCGGCGGATCGAGCAGCGGCTCGCCCGTGTGCACGCCGACCCGGATCCGCACCGGCCCCTCGGCTAGCGATGCCATCGCCTCCGCCACCGCAGTTACCGCTTCCGACCCCGACGCGAACGCGTAGAAGAGGCCGTCGCCGGCGTCGTCGACCTCGTAGCCCGAGTGCGCGCCGAAAGCGTCCCGCAAAGCCCGTCGGTGGTCGCCCAGCGCCTCCTTGAAAGCCTCGGCGCCGAGCTCGTCGAGCAGCGCCGTCGAACCCTCGATGTCCGTGAACACGAGTGTCACCGTTCCCGACGGCTGCACCGTCACAGAAACATGATCGCGCGCGCGCAACTGCCGGACAAGCCGACATCCACACGCGTCGGCATGGCGGCCTGAGGTTTGTCGACCAAGGTCATGCGACGCCCACCGCCAACTCGCGGGGGCGGCGCATTTCGGCTGGGTTCGTCGGGAAGACGACTTCGGCATCCCGCCCGTATCCCGTCGCGTTCTCCACCCGGACAACGCCGCATCCCGCGTTGATCCCGCACGACGTCGCCGGAAGCTCCCGCGCGCGCCCGCCAATTCCCGCAACACCAGGGTCGGAAAGCCCTGGTCACGGCGGGAATCCCCGCCTATCCCCGCTCAGCCCGGAAGCGCCATGACCGGCCTGTCACGCCGGAGGTCGCGGGTTCGAGTCCCGTAGCTCCCCGTAAAAGTCCTGCAAATCAGCATATGTATTTGACTAACGACCGCCGGCTTCTCTGCATCCCGCGCAGATCCCGCACCGGACATGGCCAGCGCGTGCGATGCGGAGCCGCAAATCCCCGCACGGTGAATACCGGCCGTGGTGACCGGAGGTCGTATGCGTGGGGCCTCGCAATCCGCGCCGTCGTGCTGCCGATGCCGCAGTCGTCACCGCCGGGCGGCGCGACACGACGCTCTCGCTGCAACGGGAGTCCGCCGAGGCCCCGCACGGCTCGCAACGACCCCGGTGCCCCGTCCCGAGCGGGAGCTGAGCCGGACGCGAGGACACACAGCCGGTCATCGCGCGAGGCAGGAGCGACTCAATGCGCAACGGGGAGTGATGAATTTCGGCCCTCGGACGGGTCTGACAGGCATGAGCTCTGGATCGGAGGCGGCGAGCGCGCGACGCGGACGAGCAGGGCGGCGCCGTCAAGGGCGACCTATGTCCTTCTGCCTGGCGCCGGTGGAGATTCGGTGGTACTGGCACCTGGTCGCTCCCAAGCTGCGCGCCCCGAGGCCATGACGTCCTCACCTCGGACCTGTCGACCGACGACGACAGCGGCCTGTTCCCACTCAAGTTCATGCGTCGGCTGGCTCTCGAACGCTTGAACATCGTCGCCGACGTCATCGATACCGGCCATCTGCCCGCATTCAGCCGACCGCACGAACTGGTCCGCAGGCTGGAGACCTACCGCCTGCACCACGCGGCGCCGGCAGCGTAGGCCGAACTCGGAATCTGCGCTCCTCGGCGGCGCGAGCACGCCCGACTCGCGGAGGCGCGCTCGCGCGACTCCGCCGCGCAGGTCCGCGCCCCTGATCGACTGGCGAACTCCCCCAACAACCCTTCCGCTCTCGCTGCGCAGGAATGTCCGTTGAGGCCCCGACCAGTCCCTCAAGACGGCCGGTGCTCGTCCGGAGCGGGTATCTGCACGTCTCGAGATCCGCGCGACCCGGACCACGACCGCCGTCGCGGACGATTAGTGTGGCAGTGCCGGTCGGTCACACTCTCTAGACGACAGAGAGGAGAAGAAATGAGCGAGCGCGACGGCTATGAACCGGGCGTGCCCGTCCCCGAGGCGAGGACGCAGACCCGAGAGAGGCTCCGTGCTGGGTCACTGCGGCCCCACCCGAAGCCGGAGGCGCGGCGTCCACGGCGAGCCAGCTCGTGATCGCTTCGCAGGGGCATGACATGGCCACCATAGAGACTGTTTGGCGGGACCTGAAGGCGGCTCTGGAGGGCGAGGTCGTCCTCCCCGGCACCCCGCGATACGACGAGGTTCGCAGACCGCAGATCCCGCGCTTCCACGACGTGCGTCCGCAGGCCGTGGTGCTGTGCCGGACGCCCGCGGACGTGGTCGAGGCGATCGCGTTCGCGCGTGGCTCGGGTATCGAGCTCGCGGTACGGAGCGGAGGGCACGACTTCGCTGGGCGCTCGTCTGGCCCCGGCATGGTGCTGGACCTCACGCCGATGCATTCCCTGCAGGTCTCGGACGGCCTGGCCATCGTGGGGCCCGGCTTCCGGCTCGGCGACCTCTACGCCGCGCTTGCCCAGTACGAAGTCTCGATCCCGGGCGGCTGCGGCGCCACGGTCGGGATCGGCGGCCAGGCGCTCGGCGGCGGGCTTGGCCTGCTGGGCCGCAGTCGGGGGCTCACGTCGGACCAGCTAGTCGCGGCAGAAGTGGTGCTGGCCGACGGACGGGTGGTGGAGTGCGACGAGCAGCGCCACGAGGACTTGCTCTGGGCGCTGCGCGGCGCTGGCGCCCAGGGGCTCGGCGTGGTCACGCGCCTCACGCTCCGGACGGTGCCCGAGCCCGCCGCCACCTCGTTCCACCTCAAGTGGCCCTACGAGCGCGCATCGGCGCTGATCGCCGCCTGGCAGGAGTGGTCGCCGAGAGGGCCGGACGGACTCGCGGCGAGCCTGCTCGTCACCGTCGGCGGGGAGGCCGGCGCCGACCCTGTGGTCCACCTGTTCGGCTCGATGATCGGCAGCGAGACCGAGGCCGCGGCGCTGCTCGACGAGTTCGTGTCGGTCGCCGGCGCGGACGCCGCCTCCTCGGAGCGCGCGCACATGCGCTACGGCTCGCTAAAGAACTACCTAGCGGACCGAGGCCCGGGCGACCAGGAGGACGAGGACGGCCGCCCGTACATGAAGTCGGAGTTCTTCCGCGAGCCGCTGCCGGCCGGCGCGGTCGAGGCGCTGGTGGAGCTCTTCGTCCGGGGACGCCGGCCCGGGGAGGCGCGGAAGCTCGACTTCATGCCCTGGGGCGGCGCCTACAACCGCGTGCCTGCAAACGCAACTGCGTTCCCACACCGCGAGGAGCTCTTCCTGCTCGAGCACTCCGTCGTCGTCCCGGCCGGCTTCGACGCCGCCGCGACCGAGGCCGCGCGCGCTTGGCTGTCGGACTCGTGGGAGCTCGTGCACCCCTCCGGCTCGGGCGGCGTGTACGCGAACTTCCCCGATTCGGACCTACCCGACGAGGACCGCGCCTACTGGGGCGCCAACCTCGAGCGCGTGCGGCGCGTGAAGGAGAAGTACGACCCGGAGCGAGTGTTCGGCTGAGGCCGTGTCGTCGAGTCGGGGAACGGCGGCAGGGAGGAGGGTGCGACACCCGTCCGTACGACTCAGGGGCTCTTGGCGATCGGTGATGTCGGCTCACGAGGCGCGGGTCGCAAGGCCGAGCTGCTCCGCAACCGGCTCAATACTGACTCCATCAGGAACAACAGCTCATCCGTCGAATCATCCCGGCACGTGTAGACGCGCCTCGGCGACCGCCTGCTCGAGCGTCAGGCCCGCGCCGGCGCGGTGCTCGCGTTCGTACTCCGCACCGAGGGGCTCGCGGGCACTCGCCATCAAGCGCTCGTAGCGCTGCCGTTCGGTCAGGAGCATCCGGAAGCCGAGCCGCCGTTCCTGGTCCTCTGCGATTCCCCAGAGGCGCGCCGCCGCGCGGTCGTCCCCCCGTTGCAGCAGGGCGCACCCGATGCCGGCGACGCAGTAGATCTGCACTCGCCGACTTGCAGTCGCGACGGCGTACTCGAGGGCTTCGGCGAAGCGGTGCAGCGCCGTGTCGGGATCCCCACGATCGAGCGAGAGGTCTCCGAGGCTGTGCAACGTGCTTGTCAGCTGTTGGTCGAAGCCGAGCTTCCGTGCGCGTGTTGCCGTCTCTTCGAGCACGCGCTCACCGTCGTCGAAGTCCCCGCGGTCGCGGCAGGCGTCGCCGAGCCAGTGGAGCTCGGTCAGGAGTAAGGGTTCGGCGCCGGCCTGCTCGAACAGCGGCAAGGCCTGTTTGTGGTAGGCGATAGCGCCGTCGAAGTCGCCCCGGCGCCACGCCACGCTGGCCAACATGCTCAACGCCGCACCCAACTCGTGCGGATCGTCCTGCGCGCGGCGCAATTCGAGCCCTTCCCGCCAGAACGTCTCCGCTCCGTCCACATCGTCGTGCGTGTAGTACGCGATTGCGCCCGCAGCCCCGAGCGCGGCCGCGCGGACGTCTAACGGAGGAGTCGCGTCGTCTAGGGGCGCCTTCTCGAGCCAGTGTGCGGCATCGCGATACTGCGCCCTGTTGAGCCAGAACCGCCAGAGGGCCGCTCCGAGACGGAGAGTGCCTTCGTGCCGGCCGCCTTCGGATAGCCCAGCCTGCGCCGCGCGAAAGCTCGGCAGCTCCCGCTCGAAGCGGTCGAGAGACTCCGCGCTCAGGTCGCGCATCCCCGACAATCGCTCATGCGCGTCGAGCTCTTCCGCGACAGCGAGGAAGAAGTCGTCGTGGCGCCGACGCAGCGACGACTCATCCGACAGATCGCGCAGCTTTTCGAGTGCGAGCTCCTTGATTGTCCCGAGCATGAAGAAGCGCCCGTCCTCGCCGTGCCGCAGCAGGTTCTTGTCGACCAGCGACTGCAGGACGTCGAGCTCAGCGGAACAGACGGCTTCCGCCGCCTCGAGCTCGAAGCTCCCGGCGAACACGGCCAACCGCGCAAACAACCGTTGCTCGTCAGTCGTGAGGAGCCAATAGCTCCACTCGACGGTCCCGCGCAGCGTACGCTGCCGCTCGGGTGCGTCGTGCGCGCCGGACGTCAGCAAGTCGAGGCTGCGACCGAGGCGCTCGAGGATCTGTCCCGGTGTGAGTACCTTCACGCGCGCGGCAGCCAGCTCGAGCGCTAGCGGAAGGCCGTCGAGGCGCTCGGCAATCCGACGCACCGCCGTATCGGGCTCGAAGTGAGGCTCCAGCTGGCGTGCGCGCTGCGTGAAGAGTGCCGTTGCGTCGTCGACCGGAAGCGTCGGCACGGGAAACTCCTGTTCAGTAGCGACATTGAGGCGGCTTCGGCTCGTGGCCAGGACGCGCGCCTCGAGCCGAAGGACGATGTCCGCGGCGTCCGGAAGGAGCTGCTCGAGGTTGTCGAGAACGAGCAGGGTTCGCTTGCCCGCCAGGAACTCGAACAGGTCGTCAGGACCGCCCACCACCCGCGCGATTGTCGGCTCGATCAGGTTCGGGTCGCGTACCGCGGCGAGCGAGACGAACCACACGCCGTCGCCATACTGGTCGACGCTCTCCGCAGCTGCTTGCAGCGCCAGCCGAGTCTTGCCCGAGCCGCCAGGGCCTGTGAGCGTGACGATACGATGCAAGCCGAGCAGCGCCAGCACCTCGGCAAGCTCGCGTTCGCGCCCGACGAACGGCGTCGGCTGCACCGGCAGGTTCGTTGCGTCGACACTTTTCGGCGGCGGGAAGTCTTCGTCGCCGAGCTGGTAAAGCCGCTCAGGAGCTGCAAGGTCCTTTAGCCGGTGAATGCCTAGGTCCCGCAGGCGGTCTGCGCCGGCGAGATCGCGCGTAGCTTGCGAGAGAAGAATCTGGCCGCCGTGACCGGCGGCGGCGATGCGAGCAGCGCGATGCACGTCGAGCCCGACGTATCCCTCGTCGGTCACAACCGGCTCGCCGGTGTGCAGTCCCATGCGCACTCGGATCGGTCCGTCCGCAAGCGCTTCGCGCGCCGCTGCCGCCGCAGCCAGCGCGTCGGACGCCTTCGCAAACGCCACGAAGAAGGCGTCTCCTTCTGCGCCAACCTCGACGCCACCGTGGCGAGCGAACTCCTCGCGCAGCCTGCGACGATGATCGGCGAGCAGGTCCGCATAGTCGTCGCCGAGCTCCTGCAGAAGCCGCGTCGAGCCCTCGATGTCCGTGAACAGGAACGTGACGGTGCCCTGGGGCAACGACGCCTCGGCGCGCATGCGCTCGACGATACCCGCGACCGGCTCGTCGATCGGGACGGCCCCCTCCATGTGCGCGTGGGCGTGAGTAGCCTGGTCGCGTCGGGGCCAGCTTCCGCGCCTACCTGTCTGCGCAGCGCGGGTTGTGCGGGCATTTGTTGACAGAGGCAGAATACGCGCGCCGGCGATGCCAAACTTCGCACCCCAAGGTAGGAAGCGAGCCCGTCGGCTCCCCTGGCAAGTTGGGGATCTGAGACCCCGTCGCGCGCGGGGTTCTCCTTCTCAGCGACACGCGGGTTGAATGCCCCAGGCGGTCTCGCTCAGCGACCGCGAGCTGGCCGCTGACGAGCGGCGGGCTCGGCGGCCAGCCGTCGCTCGACGGCGCTGCCGCTGTAGTCGAGCTCGCAACACCGTTAGCAGCCGTACCGGTGCATGGCGTGTCGCCGCGGCTTAGGTGTCGGTGTGATCTGGTCCGAAGTATTGGGCGCACGTCTGCCGATGCAGCCCGCCAGTCCCGCGCGCTGACGGTGACCGAATCGCATTCGCTCGACCGAATTTGATGAGCCGTCGCTCAGACGAGAGCGCGCTCGCCCAACCGAGGGCCGGTATCTCAGAGCGAAACTAAGACCGCCCGCCGTTCAGGCCGTGCGCAGCGCGTCGATCGTCGCCGTCTCGACGAGGCCGGAGACCGCCCGCGCCAGATCGCCCTCGGAAGTGACGAAGACGTCCGCCTGTAGCTGCGTCAGCGCCACGAATTCGGCGTCGTAAGTTGTCTCCCACCCGAGCTGGTCCTCAGAGAAAGCACTCGGCACTGACGCGCGTCGCGTTCTCGGAGACACGCTCGAAGAGTGGCAGCTGCAGATGGAGCTTGACCTGCTGCTGGGCATCTGGGAGCTGATGCATCCCGGCACGAGCATCGAGCTTGCTCCCTATCTGTCTTGACCACGGAGATGTGAGAGGCGGCCGGACCGTCTCAGTCGTCGTGTCGGTGCTTCCAGAAGAACCAGCAGACCGCGGCGAGGACGGCCAACGGAACGACGATCGAGCCGAGAATGACAAACGCCGTCGCCTGATCGCCGCGAGCAGCAAGAACTTCCATGAATGTTCAGAGCCTCACACAAGACGGATGGTGCGGGACGACAAGAATCCCCAGGGGCTGAGCGAATTAAGCGGTGATCGGCCCGGTATCCGATCGCGAGCCACGGCCTCCCCTACGCTTGCCCTTCCACGCTCGAGCCGAGTCGCTGGCGCTGATGTCGCAGAAGAGCCGAGAGCACGCTCGCCCAGGCAACCGCGCGTCACTCACACTCCATCGGCGATGAGCAGCGCATCGTCGTCGAGCTGGATCGTCGGTTGGCGGATGAGTCCGTCGATGTGGACGCCGGCTTGGTTGATACCCCCGAACGAGGCGCTGGTGCCGAAGGCGAGGTGGGCGGTCCCGAGTGCCTTCTCGTCAACGACCATCACGCCGCAGAGTTCGGCGCCGGGGTTGGTGCCGATCCCGATCTCGGCGATCGAGCGGCCATGTTCGCCGCCTGCGTCGAGCGTGGAGAGCAGCCAGTCGGCCGCCTCCCCGTGGGCGGCGATGGCGCGGCCGTTTTCGAGTTCGATGCGCAGCGGCTTGTCGAGGAGTCCGTAGGTGGCGAGCGAGCCGTCGAAGACGATCGTTCCGTTGCCGACCGTCTCGAGCGGCGCGATGTACGCTTCGCCGGCTGGCAGGTTGCCGAACGCGCCGGGCTGTTGCAGATGCCCGTCGTCGGCGGTGGCTCGACGGTCTTCGATACTCAGCGTGATTTCGGTTCCGGCCGGTGAGGTGACCCGGCACGACTTGGCGGCAGTGAGCGCGGCCGCGAGCTTCGCGCTCGCCGTGCGCAGTCGCGCGTAGTCGATGGGCAGTGCTCGGGCGAAGAGGTCTTCGGTGAGAGCGTTCATTCCGGCGATGCGCGCGCCAGCGGCGGTGGCGGCCAAGCGTGCTTTGGTGTGGCTGAGCGAGTAGGCGGTCGTCGCGAAGACCACCGACGCCTGAAGCATCGCGGCTGCTATCTCGCCGGCTGGTTCCTCGCCGTTGCGGCTGAGCGTCTCGTATTCGAGCAGCTGCGTCGTTCGTGCCCGCGCCTGGGATGCCTCGGCCAGCGCCTTCGCGATCGATCGCTGCGGTTCGTTGCAGACGACGAGCACCGTGTCCTCCTGATGCACGCCCAAGCAGTGGACTGCCGCGCAGGCAGCAACCGCAACACGCTCTCCACTCATCGTTCGACCCCTGCACGTGCTTCTCGCCACGTTGCTGTCGCTCTGCTCCTCGCGGGCGCGGAGGGCTCGAGCCGCTCCCGGTGTGCAGCGACCGCCAGCACGACGAGTGCGACCCCGGCGAGCTCGCGAGCGGTTGGGATCTGAGTCAGGACGATGATCCCGATGACCGTCGCCGTAGCCGGCAGCAGCGAAACGAGCAGCGAGTAGGTTGCACGCGGCAATCGCGCCATCGCGAGCTGGTCGCAGACGTAGGGAATGACCGAGGAGGTGACGCCGACGCCGATCCCGGCGGCAAGCGCGACCGGATCGAGGAAAGCGTGGGCGGCGCTCCAGCCACCGATCGGGGTGGCCGCAACCGCTGCGATCAGCATCGCCGCCGTGAGCCCGTCGATCCGGTTCAGCAGCGGCTGGCGGGCGACCCGATGGGCGAGCACGATGTAGACGGCAAAGAGCGCAGCGTTGGCGAAAGCGAAGACAACCCCGAGCGGCTGTCCCCGGAGCTGCACGTCGGTGAGCACGTACACGCCCGCGACGGCGAGGGCGAGGGCAACGCCATTGCGGCGCGTGCGGACGCCAAGCGCCGCAAGCAGGATCACCGGCAGGAACTCGATCGCGGCGACCGTCCCCAGCGGCAGACGGTCGATCGCCAGGTAGAAGCAGCTGTTCATCACCGCAAAGACGACGCCGAGGCCCGCCAGGACCCGGACCGTCGTCGCGTCGAGGAGCCGCAGTTTCCGCCACGGCTTCCTCCACGCGGCGAACATCAAGCCGGCACTGACAATCCGAAGCCAAGCAACGCCGAGGGGCTGGACACGGGCGAACAGCAGCACCGCGAAGGCTGGACCGAGATAGTGGAAAATCGCGCTGCCCACGAAGTACGCATGCGGCGGCGGCGCCGCCACTCGCCCACCGAGCCGAACGCGCGCGCTAACCGGCAGCGCAGCGGAATCGATCTGCTTGGTCACACCCGGATTGTTCCCAAGAGCCCCGCGAATCGACACAGTGAATCGAAGGCGTTATCCTCACAGAAGCTCATGAAGCACGGAGTTTCCGCCCAAGACAGGCACGAGATTCCGCGCCTGGACGAGACTGACCGAAAGATCCTCGGCGAACTCGTCACGGACGGCCGCGTGCCGCTGGCCGAACTCGGCCGACGCGTCAACCTGTCGCCTCCGGCTGTCGCCGACCGGGTGAAGCGGCTGGAACAAGCAGGCGTGATTACCGGCTACCGCGCCGAACTCGACCCACGCAAGCTCGGCTACCCATTGACCGCGATCGTGCGCGTCAAGCCCGCCCCTGGCCAACTGCCCCGGATTCCGGAACTCGCCGCCGAGATCCCCCAGGTCAGCGAATGCCACCGCATCACCGGCGAAGACTGCTTCTACCTCAAGGTCTACCTGCGCTCAATCCACGAACTCAGCAGCCTACTCGACCGCTTCCTTGCCCACGGCGAAACGACCACCTCGATCGTCAACGCGTCACCGATCCCACGGCGCGATCCTCCGAGCAACGACGACTAACGTGTCGAACTGGGGGCGACACCGTATCGTCTAGATCTACTTCCCCCAAATGTGGCTGGCGGGGCGGGTTGGGGTGCGGGGTGGCCCGCACACAGCCACGACGGCTACGAGGAGACGATCTACGGGCTCGAGGGCGTCCTGACCTGGACGATCGAGGGCGTACCGGTCGACGTCGGACCGGGCGAGGCACTCTGCATCCCCCGGAGCGCCGTCCACCAGTTCGACAACACCGGCGACGTCGACGCGAAGGCGCTCGCGGTCGTCACCCGGGCATCCTCGGCCCGACTACTTGCGCGAGATGGCGGCCATCCTCGACGCCGCAGCCGACGGCCCGCCTGATTTCACCGCGCTGGGCGAGGTCATGCGCAGACACGGACTCACCCCGGCACCCTGATTGCGACCCTCCTGCCGTTAGGTTTCGAGACGACATCCAACGAGGGAGGACGATGAGCAGCGAGCTACCGGGTGCTGGCGTCACTTCGGATATTCAGGACCTCCGCAATAGGCTGGCGGGGGAGATCGCGCTGCCTGGCGACGGCGGGTGGGACGCCGCACGGCAGGCGTGGAACCTCTCCGTCGACCAGCGTCCCGTCGCGGTCGTCTTCCCCGAGGCCGCGGAGGACGTCGCCGCCGTGGTTGCGGTTGCCGGCGCGCACGGATTGCGGCTCGCGCCGCAGGGAACGGGCCATAGTGCCGCGCCGATGGGGCCGCTCGACGGAACGATCCTCGTCAAGACCTCGCGCATGCGCGGGGTCGAGATCGACGTGCTGGCCAAACGGGCGCGCGCCCGCGCCGGCGCGCTCTGGGGGGAGGTCGTGCCCGCCGCGGCCGAGCAGGGACTCGTGGCGCTGGCGGGCTCGGCCAAGGACGTCGGCGTGGTCGGCTACACGCTCGGCGGTGGGATCGGCTGGCTCGCGCGCCGTCACGGCCTCGCATGCAACAGCGTCCTCGCCGTCGAGGCGGTGACCGCGGATGGCCGGATCGTCCGCGCCGACGCCGACAACGAGCACGACCTGTTCTGGGCCTTGCGCGGCGGCGGCAGCTTCGCCGTCGTCACGGCGCTGGAGTTCGCGCTCTACCCCGTCGCCGAGGTCTACGCGGGCGCGCTGTTCTGGCCCCTGGAGCGGGCCGGAGAGGTCCTCCACACGTGGCGCGAGCTCGTCGCCACTGCACCGGACGAGCTCACCTCCCTCGGTCGCCTCATGCAATTCCCGCCGATTCCCGAGGTCCCGGAGCCCTTCCGCGGTCGCGCTTTCGTGCTCGTCGAGGCCGCCTACTGTGGGCCGGAAGCCGATGGCGCGGCGCTGCTACAGCCGCTGCGCGAGCTCGGCCCGGAGACGGACACGCTCGCCACGATCCCAGTGGACGGCCTGAGCGAGCTGCACATGGATCCGCCACAGCCGGTTCCGAACGCCGGGGACGGCATGCTGCTCTCGGAGCTTTCCGCCGACGCCGTCGACGCGCTCGTCGGCATCGCCGGCGCGGGCTCGGGATCGCCGCTCCTCTCCGTCGAGGTGCGGCAGCTCGGCGGTGCGCTTAGGAATGCCTCAGCCTCGAACGGGGCGCTCTCCTCACTCGACGCCGGGTTCGCACTGTATGCGGTGGGCATCGCCATGGATGCGGACATGAAAGGCGCCGTGCAGGCGCACGCCGCCAAGCTGCAGGACGCGCTCGCACCATGGAGCGCCGGCCGCTCGTTCACGAACTTCACTGAGCGGCGCGCCGATCCGGGAGAACTCTTCGATGCCGCCACCTACGCACGGCTCCGGGGGGTGAAGGCCGAGTACGACCCCGACGACGTGATTCGCGGCAACCATTCCATCCCGCCTGCCTGAGCGAGCGGAACGGCGCCGATGCGCTCACGAGTCCGAGGCCGAGCCCTTCGCCTGCAAGAGGAGGTCGATTGCGCGTCGTCTGCGGTGCATTGGCGGCCGCTCAGCAGGCGTCGTAGCAGCCTTGGCCGCGCCAGCTTTCGCGTGAGCTTGGACTCAACCTCATCACCGATGATCTCGAGGTGTCGTTCAAACCGAGCAACGGAGCTTCTCTCGCTGCGAGAACAGATGGCTAGACCTGCGCATCCCGCAGCCGCCAGGTTCGTTTGCAACTCCGGCATTCGCGTTCAGGCGATGACTTCTCGGGGGCTGGCCGGTCTCTAGCTCGGACAGCGTAGGAGGGAGGGACCCAATGGCGGAGCACGAGATCGGAACGCGGGAGGAGGCGCCTGAATCCTCCACCGCCGGGATTACACCCGAGCACGGAACGAGGTGAGTCGTGACCGACGAGAGCAATCCAGAGACAAGCACCGACCGGATGACGCTGAAGCAGGGAGACCTCGGCCTGCTCGAGAGCGAGGTCGCAGGACGTTTGCTTTTGTCTCGGATTCCCGCGCGCTTTGCCTACCTCGCCATCGACGGGACGCCGCGCGTGCTGGCGACGTGGTTTCACTGGACGGGTGAGGTGCTGGCGATGCCGACCTTCCTGGCCGCGCCACACGTTCGCCACCCTGCCGGCCGCCTCCGGGCGTTGCGGGCGAACCCCGATGTCGCAGTCACGATCGATACCGAGACGTTCCCGCCCGAAGTGCTCACACTGCGCGGGCGAGTGGAGATCAGCGAGGTCGAGGGCATCCCTCCCGAGTACGCGTCGGCGGCCCACCGCTACCTGGGTGACGAAGCGGCCGAGACGTACCTTGCGCATATCGATCAGCCGGGCACCCGAATGGCCCGGATCGACCTGCGACCGACCTGGGTGGGCGTGCACGACTTTCAGTCGCGGCTTCCGAGTGCGCTTGGTGGCATCTCGTGAAACGAGGCCAGGACGAACGCGGCGCAAATCACGCTGCGACGCGCCGTCCCTAGTAGGGACGCCCCGGCCATCGGTGCGGTCTTCGACGCCGCCGTGCGCGATGGCTGGACGTATCTCGGCGAGCTCGTGGCTGAGCCCATGTTCACGCCGCAGGACTGGGAGCAGTTCGTGGCCCACCACGCCCCGCCGAACCTGCTGCTGGTTGCCGTCGACGAGACCGATGGCGTCGTCGGCTACACAGCCGTCCATCCGGACGATGGTGAGATGTACCTGCTCTTCGTCCATCCTGCCCACGCCGGCCGCGGAATCGGCCGCACGCTCCTCGCGGCCGCCCACGACGCGCTGCAAAGCGCGGGTTGCGGGAGGCGTTCCTCTTCGTGCACGAGCAGAACGAGCGGGCGCTCGCCGTGTACGCGGCAGCGGCCTACCGCCCGAACCGTTCAGATGCTCGGACTTCCGTGGAAGACGTATCCGCGAGCTGCGGCTCGTCAAGCAGCTCTAGTCGGAGCGAAAAGTTCACATCAAGACGACAACGAAGGGGAGAGCAGAGATGGGCAGGATCGTATCGTCGCCTGCTTCCGAAAACATTCGAGGCCGCCACATAACCGCGGACAAGCCAAGAACTGGGTGTTGCACCGAACATACGCCTCGATCGCGCCGCGGAATGTTTTGGGCGACTTGAGCCTGATAGGTCGAGAAGAGCCTTGTTCCCGGGGATGCGACGCACGGCTCCCTCTCGCACGCCGGGACGATCGCCGCTCGCGCCCGCACCTCGCGTGGTAAAGCAGTTATCGCCGGAACTGCCTTTGTCGCAGAAGAGCCGAAGGGCGACACGCAGGTCGTCGTTCGTAAGAGGACGGGGCGCACGGGATCACCGAGGGGAGAGGGGGATCAGCAGTGCCCGTTACGGCCGTTTCGCCCACGCCCCGTCACGCTTTTGCTCGCGCTGGCACGGTTATCGGCGCGCTATCCGCTCCCTGTGCCGCCTCCCGCTCGAGCGTTGCGGCCAACGTATGCGCGCAGGCGCGCAAGCTGGTCATGGCCGCCTTGCGCTCGCTCGCAGCGAAGGACGAGCCGTTGCTGTCGAGGTACGACCTCTTGGACATCCGAGACGGGAACAACAAGCGTGCGGTTGCGGAGAAGACCGCACCGGACGAGGAGCTCATCAGGCCGATCGAGCCGCGCACCGAACCGAACCGCCTCGACCAAGCCAAGACGCCCATTCGGCGCGTCGACCCTGAAGCCTTCGCAGCGGCAGAGCCAGTAGTCGTGATCCCAAGAGAGGGGTCGGGGAAACTCGAGGTGGTGAGACATCAGCACTCCTTGCTCCGAGAACGACAGGTCCTGCTCAGTCGAAGGAGTAGGAGCGCGAAGCTGGTCTGCGCGAGTGGTCGCAGCAGCCAGGAACGACTACTTCTCGCTGTGGCAGGTGAAGGGTAGCGCGACCACGCAGCTGATGGTGGATCGTGGTCGCGTCGCGTGCGGCACCCGGGCCTCCGCGACGTGATCGGGGAGGGTGCTCCACAGGGAGCTCTGCCTCGCGTCCGCCGGGACGAAGGCCACACACGGTCTTTGCCGCCCGACCCGCAGCGGCTGGAACTGACGGACGTCCCAAGTCTCCCGTCAAACCGAGGCGCGGGTGATCTGGTCTACTAGCGGCTGGCCCACAGGCTGACCGGGTTTCTGAACCCCAGGCAATCTAAGGCCCGGCAGTGCCCCAGACGACGCGAGAAGCGACGATTTTCACCATCAAGGCGCTAGCTGTGAGTTCCGCGACGGCCGCCCCTTATGGGACGGCCGTCGACGGTGATGGGTCGTTCGAGCTAGCCGCGGACGAGCTCTCCCTCGCGCTCGTCGAACTCGACCTCGGGCTCAGGCTCCGCTGCCTTGTGCGTCGCGGAGACGAGGCGGATCCGCTCGGCCTCGAGCTCGGCCTCGCGCCGCTCGCGCTCCCACTGCTCACGCTCGTACTTCGACCCGCACATGCTGTGCCTCCTTTCGCGTACGCGAGGACACGGTAGCGCGCCCGGACCCGCCATGATGCGACTCCGCCATTAGCACGAACACGCCGCTCCTGTTCATTATCTGGTCATCCTCAGCGGGCTGATGGCAACGCCCGGGCCCGACATGCTCTCGCGTGACGACGAGAGTGTCGATCTCCAAGAACGCCGAGTCCTGCGAACCCGAAGGCCGATAGCGCTTGACCCGTGCATCGTGATGATGACCGGCTTCGACTCTCGAGACAGGGTGCGAGCGTCGGCAAGCGCCGTTGCCTGCCAGGAGCCTGTCTTTCGAGGCGCGTCGTGGAGATTCGAAGCGTCACTTGGCGGCGCGCGCGTCTTCTCACTCGATTCGAGGCCCTTGCCGCCACTCGTGCGGCGGAGCTCGACGCGCAACTCGGAGGGGCCACTAACCGGTGGCAGCCATGCGTCGACCATGATGATGAGCATTTCCGGAGAAGGTACATCTCTCCGGATTGGGCTTCTTCCGCGGGATCGGCAGGGGATGGCATCTTGCCTGCGATCGCGAAAGTGCCTGCAAGCGGGTCGCTTGTGCAGCCGAACGCTTGCCGACCTCCGGCCACCTCGGCCGGGCATCCTTCTCCGGAGATTACCGGCTACGGCCGGCTCCTTGCGGCGATTTCAGGCCGATTCCTGCGCGGGATCTCCGCGGGATGAAAAGAAGCCGGCGGTCGTTTTGTCAAATACATATGCCGATTTGCAGGTATTTTACGGGAGCGACGGGACTCGAACCGGCGACCTCCGGCGTGACAGGCCGGTTTGGCGCTTGCGGGGTAAACGGGAGTAGGCGGGGATTCCCGACGTGAGCAGGTCTTCTCACCATTGTCTTGCGTGGATTGCCGGGTGCTGGCGGGGGCTTACGGCGGTCTTCCGCGGGATCAGCGCGGGATGTGACGTTGCCTCAGTTGCGAACAGGCGTAACGAAGAGGACTCCGGCTTGGTGCACGAAGCGGGTGAACCAGAGCTCAAGTAGGCGACACGCACTACCGCTCTGGTGAGGACTATGTCTACGGTTCACTGCCTGCGGGTCTCGGCCAAACACTCGCGCATCCTCCAAGCGCTTCGCGAAGAGTCGGAGGCACTGTTCCGAATCAACGTGAAAGTCGTTCAGCTCGGAGGCGAGCCGCTCCCGCCCCTGCCCGAACGACTACGCCGGCGGCGCAGCATTAGCCCTCGGCCCGAGCGCCCGGAAACTGCCGCATCTCCTCGCACCAAGCCAGCTCCTCCGGCGTCATCGACGCGGGACTGACCGCCGCGACGCGGTTCAACTCGAAAGCCGGGATCCATGTCGCTCTTCGGCTCTTCTGCAACAACGCGCGACGCGCTTTTCCGGACGCCTAATGGAAGCGGTCTCGCCTGCGGAGCGCAGGGGCGAACTCAAGCCGGATCGTGGTGCAGCCGATCTCGCGAGGGCGGGGCGGCTGTCGCGGGAGAGGAACTTGCGGCAGTCCGCCCGGCGAGTAGCAATAATCTTCGGCGCGCGCCTCTTGCTCTGGTGCGAGCCAGTCCTGCGACTTCGGAATAGGTACCTCTCCCCCCGTTCCGGAGATATGCCCGGGCGCGCTAAGCGGCTCGCGCCTTGCGCGAGCCGCCCTTTCGACCCCCTCTTTCTGCCGCGGAGCAACGCCGACCAACAATGCGAGTGTTCCTGGCGCGTCTTGTGGCGTGGCGCCGTTCTTTGTTGGTAGCACGACAGCGCTGGCTTCGACCGCCGAGCGCCGACCGGGCGCAAAGCCGGCGAGGCTTGTCGCGTTCGCCGTGCGGCGATGAGCGGGGACGGCTGGCTGGTTGGGCTTGGCGGACCCGGTAGTGGTTCCGGCCAAGGCGGCTCTTCGCCTGGATCTGGTGGAGTCCGCGGCTCGCCAGGCCACGGCGGCTCGCGCTCCGGGTCGGGTGGGCTTTCTACTCCTGCAGGCCACGGCGGGTTGAGCGGTGGGGACCCTACGCGCCGCCTAGGGCCGCTAGCGTGCGACTTTGACGTCGGCGTTTTCGCCCAGCTGAGCTGCGCGCCTGGCCGTGACTTCGGCCTCCTGGCGCCTACCGGCATCTCTGAGTAGTTGTGACCACTCGCGGCAGACCGCGGCAG
>WNFY01001042.1_pt1 | contig 25909 bp, 24 predicted proteins | sample 5400091 | NCBI WGS metagenome assembly WNFY01 (sample SAMN13153364, study PRJNA577476) | soil metagenome | isolation source: 60 cm soil or saprolite under grassland replicate 1 | place: USA:California | collected 2016-06-15 | reverse complement strand
ATTGCGAAGGCGATCCAGGGCAACATCTGCCGCTGCACCGGCTACTGGAACATCTTCGAGGCGATCAAGGCGGCGTCGGAATGACCGAGACGACCGTCACTGAGCCGATCGTCGTCGAGGAGCAGGAGACGAGGCCCGGGTACGCCGGCCAGAACGTGCCGCGCAAGGAGGACAAGCGGCTCGTTCAGGGCGAGGGCCTCTTCTTCGACGACGTCAAGCGGCACAACATGGGCTACGTCCACTTCGTCCGCTCGCCGTACGCCCACGCGAAGATCCGTTCGGTCGACGTCTCGAAGGCGCTCGAGCACCCCGGCGTCTACGGCACGCTCACCGGCGACGAGGTCGCGCTACTGACAGACCCATTCTTCCAGATCTCCTCGCCGCCTGGGGCGCACCTGAAGGACTTCTGCCTAGCGGTCGGCAAGGCGCGCTTCGTCGGCGAGCCCGTCGCCGCGGTCGTCGCGAACACCCGGGAGACCGCCCGCGACGCCTCCGAGCTGGTCGAGGTCGACTACGAGCCGCTGCCGGCGGTCACGGACGCGCGCCGCGCGCTCGACGACCACGCTCAGATCCTCCACGACGAGGCCGGCACGAACCTCACCTGGGAGGGCGTGTACGAGTGGGGCGACCTCGACGCGGCCTTCGCCGAGGCCGACCGGGTCGTGAAGATCTCGGAGCTCCACTTCCACCGCTTCAACTCGACCCCACTCGAGTGCAACGGCGCGCTCGTCGAGTACAACCGCGGCACCGGCCAGTGGACGCTCATCACGAACAACCAGTTTCCGGGGTTCGCGGCGATCATGATGGGCCCGGCGATGCGGGTCGGCCTCGACAAGCTCCGGTTCGTCACGCAGGACATCGGCGGCGGCTTCGGCAACAAGATCACTTCACACCCCCAGCTCGTCGCCTGCTGCCTGCTGGCCCGCAAGCTCAACCGGCCTGTGCAGTGGACCGAGTGGCGGACCGACTTCCACCTCTCGATGTCGCACGGGAACGAGCGCTGGTTCCAGGACACCGAAGTCGCGGTCAGGGAGGACGGCACGCTGCTCGGCTTCCGCACGACCGCGCTCGACGACGCGGGCGCCTGGCTGCGCTACGAGCCCCTCGGCGGCGTGATCTGGGCGCAGGTGACGCCGGGCATGTACCGCTGGCGCCACATCCGGCTCGACTTCAAGCAGGTCGTGACGAACAAGGCGCCGGTCTCGCCGAACCGCGGCTACTCGCGCATGCAACACCTCTGGTTTACCGAGCGGATCATCGACATCGTGGCGCACGAGCTCGGGCTCGACCCAGTCGAGGTGCGCAAGCGCAACTACATCCGCGCGGACGAGATGCCCTACGAGACGCCGAACGGCTGCATCTACGACTCGGGCGACTACGCGAAGATGCTCGACACGGCGCTCGAGCTGATCGGCTACGGCGAGCTCGAGTCGCGCCGCGCCGACGCCGGGTCGCGCGGGAAGCTGCTAGGCCTCGGGATCGGCTCGACGCTCGACTCCGGCACCAACAACTTCGGCCAGTCGCGCCTGATCAACCCGGAGCTTCAGTTCTCGGGCAACAACGAGGTCGCGACGGTGAAGCTCGACATCTTCGGCGAGATCGTCGTCACCCTCGGCACGACGCCGCAGGGGCAGAGCCACGAGACTACGGCGGCGCAGGTCGTCGCCGACATCCTCGGCTGCTCGATCGACGACGTGAACGTCCGGGCGGGCCACGACTCGTACTGGAACTCGCACGCCGGCTTTTCCGGCACATATGCGAGCCAGTTCGCGGTGACCGGCCTGGGCGCGGTGAAGGGCGCCACCGACATGCTGGCCGAACAGATGAAGAAGCTCGCCTCCGTCGTGCTCGGCTGCCCGCCGGAGGACATCGAGCTGGCCGAGGGCCAGGCGCGGATGAAGGCGAACCCCGAGGCCGCATTGCCGTTCATGGCGCTCGGCGCGATCATCAACGCGAACAACGCCGGCCTCCCCGAGGACCTCGACGTCACGCTCAACTGCCGCTACGTCTACCGGCCGCCGTTCCAGCCGCCGGACGTCGAGCGCAAGTACGGGAACCTGACGCTCACGTACGCGGCGCAGGTCCACGTCGCGGTCGTCGAGGTCGACCCGGAGACGGGCGTCTACGAGATCGTCGACTACGCGGCCGTGGACGATTGCGGCGTTCGGATCAATCCGCAGGTGGTCGAGGGCCAGGTGATGGGCGCGACGGCGCAGGCGCTCGGGGCTGCGACGCATGAGACCTTCACCTACGACGAGGACGGAAACCTGCTGACGCCCAACTTTTACGACTACCACGTGCCTCACGCGCTCGACATGCCGCCGCTGAAGACGGGCTACGTCGAAAGCGCCTCGCCGTTCACCTCGATGGGCACGAAGGGCATGGGCGAGGGCGGCGGAGCCGGCATCCACGCGGTCTGCGCGGCGCTCCAGGATGCACTGCGCCCGCGCGGCAACCCGATCGTCTTCGACAGCTGCAACCCGTACCACAGCGTCTGGGAGCTCCTCTCCGATCCCGAGTCGTCACGGCAGCGCGTGACGGTGGAGTCCCGGTGAAGGTCGCCGGCGAGCGGGGGTTCGAGGCACCGCGGGACGCGGTCTGGCGTGTCCTCAACGACCCGGCTGCGATGGCCGCGACGATGCCCGGCGTCGAGAGCTTCGACGTCCAGGACGACCGGCACTGGCGCGCGAACGTGAAGATCCCGCTCGGGCTCGGCACCCTCGGGATGACGATGGACATGGAGAAGACGGAGGAGCGGGAACCCGAGTTCGCGCGCCTCGCGATCAAGGGCAACGGCGTCGGCGCGATCCTGAGCATGACGACCGCTTTCAACCTCAGCGTCGACGGCGGCGGCACGAGGATGGGCTGGGAGGCGGAGGTTCGGATCGCCGGCCCCGTCGGCTCGATGGGCCAGCGCGTCCTCCAGCCGATCGTGAGCCAGCAGGTGCAGCACGTGCTCACGGCCCTGGACGAGCAGGTCCGCAAGGCCGCCGGGTCGACCGAGGGCTAGGCCCATGCCCCCGCCCTTCCGGATCGGGGTCATGCAGCTGACCATGGAGCCGCTCGACGAGATGGTGGCCTCGGCCCGCGCGATGGACGACGCGGGCTTGGACACGATCTGGCTCGCGGAGGCCTACCCGTGGTGGCGCAAGCACGGGATGGAGGCGCGCTCGTCGACGGTGACGTCGGCGGTGATTGCGCGCGAGACCGAGCACCTAACGATCGGCTGGGGAATCATCTCGCCGTTCACCCGGCACCCGGTGCAGGTTGCGATGGACGCGCGCGTGGTCGAGGAGGCGGCCGGGCCGGGCCGGTTCATCCTCGGCTTCGGGACCTCGAAGATCTTCCTCAACAACGCGGTCATGCAGACCAACAAGACGCTCGGCCCGATGCGCGACGCGGTCGAGATCGTGCGCGGCGTGCTGCGCGGCGAGCCGTTCGAGTACCAGGGCTCGGCTTGGAGCGCGTCAGTGCCGGCGCTTGCGCCTGAGGCCGACGCGCCGCGCGAGGTGCCGCCCGTCTACGTCGCCGCGACCGCGCCGAGGATGCAGGCGTTGGCCGGGGAGATCGGGGACGGCTGCCTGACGCCGTCGATCACCACACCCGCGTTCGTGCAGTACACACGCGAGAACGTCGGCACCGACATCGACATCGGCTGCACGATCGTCGCCTCGATCCACGAGTCCGATCGCGACGCCGGCCGCGAGGGCGCGCGCGAGATCGCCGGCATGTACCTCGCGAACAAGGTGCAGAACATCCAGGGCGCGGCCGACACGCTGCTCGATCTCGCCGGGATCGAGCAGGAAGAGATCCGGCCCGTTGCCGAGGCGATGGAGCGCGGCGGCCGGCTCGCGGCCAAGGCCGAGGTGAGCGACGCGCTGCTGGACAAGTGCAAGCCGATCGCGGGCACTCCCGACGATTGCATCGCCGCGATCGAGGAGTACCGCAAGGCCGGCTGCACGCACGTCATGCTCGAGCTCTGGGGCGACCGGCGGCACGAGCAGATCAGGCTCTTCGGCGAGCGCGTCCTGCCGCACGTCCGGTGATCGACCGCGACCGGCTCGTCGAACTGGCCCTGCGGCTCGTCTCGACGCCGTCGTTCACCGGCTCGGAGGAGGACGCCGCGCGGCTGATGGAGGCCGAGTTCAAGTTGTGCGGGCTCCAGACCCAGTGGCAGCAGGTCGAGGACGGGCGTGCGAACGTGCTCGGCACCTGGGCCGGAGCCGGAGGCGGGCCGACGCTCATGTTCAACGGCCACCTGGACACGTCTTACTCGGGGCGCGAGCCGTGGCTGGCGGGGATTCCGGGGTTCCAGCCGGAGGGGTTCGAGCGCGATGGGCGCATCTACGGGCTCGGGATCTCGAACATGAAGGGCGCGCTTGCCTGCTACGTCGAGGCGGTGCGGGCGCTGCAGGATCAGGGCGTCCGGCTTCGAGGCGATGTCCTGATTGCGGCGGTCTGCGGAGAGATCGAGAAGACCCAGCAGGGAGACGCACAGGGGGCGGAGTTCCGCGGCTACGCGGCCGGCTCGCGGTACCTGGTTGGGCATGGCGGCGCTGCGGACATGTGCATCCTCGGCGAGCCGACCGAGAACAAGCTCGTGCTCGCTCACTTCGGCTCTCTCTGGCTTCGGCTCTCGACGCACGGGCCGTTCGTGCACACCGCGTTCAGCGAGGGGCGGCGTGAAGAGAACTCGATCCTGCGAATGCGCCCGGTGCTCGACGCGGTGCTCGAGTGGCTGCCGCGGTGGGAGGGGCAAATGGGCTACGGCGACGTCCGCGGAGTGGCGAACGTGGGCGGGATCGAAGGCGGCTTCGGCTGGCGCGCCTCGCGGACGCCGCACAGAACGGATCTGTTCCTCGACCTCCGCGTGCCGCCGGACGTGTCAATGGCGGACGCGCGGCGCGAGGCGCTCGAGTTCGCGCGCTCGCTGGACGGGGTCGAGGCCGAGGTCTACGTGACCGCTCCGGGGGCGGAGGTCGAGGAGGGCCATCCGCTGGTCGCGGCCTTGGCGGAGGCGCACGCGGACGTGTTCGGCGCTGCGCCCGAGCGCGACGTCACACGCTGGTTCTCGGATGCCTCCGTGCTGTCCCGCTACGGGATCGCGACGGTCAACTACGGGACGTCCAGCGGGCTGCCGGATGCGGAGCTGGGCGAGAACCTCTCGATCGACGGGCTCGTCAAGACGGCCGAGGTGTATGTGCGCGCCGCGATGGGTCTGTGCGGGGTCGCGTGACTCCGCCGGACAGAAACGCCGAAGAAGTCGTCGCGTGGCTTCGGGAGCGCGCGTGAAGCTCGTCACGTTCGACGACGGCAAGGTCGGCTGTTTCTCCGAGGACGAGGTCGTGCACGAGTGGGACATGCCGTCGATGCGGGCGGTGTTCGAGGCCGACGCGGCGCCGCGAGTCGTAGCGGAGCACCAACTGAAGGACGTGAAGCTGCGCGCGCCGATCGTGCCGAAGAAGTTCTTCCATACGGCGGGGAACTTCCGCGAGCACGAGGAGGAGTCGAAGAACGTCGAGTGGTCGCACGAGATCGCGCCGTGGATCGTCTTCTTCCAGAACGTCGACGCGATCGTCGGGCCGGACGAGCCGGTCGTGTACCCGGAGCACCTGACCGAGGAGCTCGACTACGAGCTCGAGCTGGCCGTCGTGATCAGCAAGGCGGGGAAGTGGTTCTGGCCCGAGGAAGCAGCCGACTACATCGGCGGCTACGTGATCTTCAACGATGTGACGGCGCGGGACATCCAGCGGCGCGAGATGCGTTCGGGCGTGTTCTCGTTCTGCAAGGCAATCGACACGTTCTGTCCGCTGGGGCCGTGGATCGTCACGCCTGACGAGATTCCCGACCCGCACGACTTGGCGATGGAGTTGCGCGTGAACGGCGAGGCGCGGCAGGTGTCCCACTCGAAGAACATGTCAGTGACGATCCCGGAGATCCTCAGCCACTACTCGCCGCTCGGCTACTCGGCCGGTGACGTGGTCTCGACCGGAACGGTGAGCGGCGTGGCCGGGTTCAGCGACGACCCGGCGTCGATGTACCTGAAGCCCGGGGACGTGATGGAGGCCGAGATCGAGCGGATCGGCGTCCTGCGCAACCCGGTGATCTCCTGGCAGGAGGCCCACGGCTGACCTGGCCGCGCGACGACGCCAAGCTCGATCGCGTCCGCGCGCTGATGGCGGAGGAGGCCCTCGACGCGCTCGTCGTCCGCGCCCCCGACAACGTCCTCTACCTGACCAACTTCTGGGGGATGAAGGGCTACGAGGCCGCGGTCTTCCCGCGTGACGGGGCGCCGACGCTCGTCTGCCTCGAGGCCTCCGCCGAGGACGCGGCGCGGATGTCCTGGGCCGAAGACGTGCGCTTCCTGCGTGGCTACGCCGACGACGACCCGCGCCCGCCGCTCGCGCGCACGGTCGAGCTCGCCCAGGCCGCGGCGCGCGAGCATGGCACGATCGGCCTCGAGCTCTCGCTCGGAACCCAGGCCTCCGACCGAATGGTCGGCGAGCCCACGACCTTCACGCACGACTGGTTCCATTCCTTCGGCATGCAGGTCGCCGACGCCGCGCCTCTCCTCGCCGCCGCGCGCGCCGTAAAGACCGAGCAGGAGCTCGAGCGGATGCGCCTCGCCAACGAGATTGCGGCCGCCGCGATGGAGCACTGCCGCGAGCATCTCCGCCCGGGCATGAAGGAGTCGGAGGCCGGCGCGCTGTGGAACGGCTTCGTCCATGGCGAGGGCACGGGCTGGCAGGGCCGGGTCGAGCTGGCGCTGGGCTTCTCGCTCGTCTGGTCGGGGCCCGGCATCAAGACGTTCACCGCGACCGGCGACCTGCCGGTCAAGGAGGACGAGCCGACGTTGTTCGAGATCTGGGTCTGCGCGGACGGCTACTGGTGCGACCACACGAAGAACCTCTGTCCGGGTGAGCTGCGCGCGGAGTACGCCGAGCTGGAGCGCGCGTTGCTCGCTGTGTACGAGCGGGCGCTCGAGCACTGCCGTCCGGGAGCGAGCCTCGCGGAGCTCGACCGGTCGGTCCGCGAGGGCATCGCCGAGGCCGGCTATCCCGGTCAGCCGAGCCACCCCATCGCCCACGGCGTCGGCGCCCGCGCGCACGAGCCGCCCTACGCGCACCAGGCGGGCGGCGGGACGGTCGAGGAGGGGATGGTGCTCGCCGTCGAGCCCGGGATGTACTGGGAGGGCGGCGGCGGCCTGCGGGTCGAGGACAACTTCCTAGTCACCGCAGACGGGGTCGAGAAACTCTCGCCGTTCCCGGACGGAGTGGTGTGCGGCTGATCTGGACAGGCCCGTTGAACGATCCCTACCGGCTCGACAGGAAGGTCGGGCTCTACGACACGACCCTCCGGGACGGCGAGCAGACCGTCGGGGTCGTGCTCGACCCCGAGCAGAAGCTGGAGATCGCTCGCCTGCTGGACGGGCTCGGCATCGACCGGATCGAGGCCGGCTTCCCGCGCGTCTCGCAGGACGACTGGGACGCGGTGCGGCTCATCTCGGATGCCGGCCTGAGCGCCGAGATCTGGGGCTTCTCGCGTGCCGTGCCGGCTGACCTCGAGGCCCTGGTGGAGCTCGGCGTCCGCGCCTCCGTGATCGAGTCGCCCATCTCGGACTTGAAGCTGAAGGCGATCGGGGTCTCGCGCGAGAAGATGCTCGACCGCATCACCGGAGCGATGCGCTTCGCCGCCGAGCACGGGATCCACGCCGCGTTTTTCGGGGTCGACTCGACCCGCGCGCAGCCTGACTTCTACGAGCAGGTCTACAAGAGTGCGGTCGAGGCCGGCGCGAAGGAGGTTGCCGTCGTCGACACGCTTGGGATCGCCTCACCGGAGGCGGTCGCGCAGCGAGTCGGCTGCACGGTCGAGTGGGTCGGTCCGGACGTGCCGGTCCACTTCCACGGCCACAACGACTTCGGGCTTGCGACGGCCTCGGCGGTCGCCGCCGTGCGGGCCGGCGCAAGCTGGGTCCACGGCACGATCAACGGCATGGGCGAGCGGGCCGGCAACGCCAACCTCGGCGAAGTGGCGCTCGCGCTGCGGGCGCTCTACGGCGTCGAATCAAACCTCCGGCTCGACCGGGTACGCGAGGTGTCCGAGCGCGTGCGCGAGCTCTCCGGCTACGCCCTCGAGCCGTGGAAGCCGGTCACCGGCGAGACGCTCTTCCGCCGCGAGAGCGGCGCCGTTGCGAGCCAGTTTCACGATCCGCCGTCGATTGAGCCGTACTCGTCCGACCTCGTCGCCGCCGAGCGCGCGATCGTCCTCGGCAAGAAAAGCGGCCTCGACTCGATCCGGATCAAGGTGGAGGAGCTCGGGCTCGACGTCCCGGAGGAGCGGCAGGCCGAGCTGCTCGCGCAGGTCAAAGCGCTCGGCGCCAGCAAGCGCGGGCTGGTGACCGACGAGGAATTTCGTGAGCTCGCCGGGGGCTGAACGCGACGCGATCATCGTCGGGAGCGGGATCAACTCGCTCGCGTGCGCGGCCCTGCTCGCCCGCGCGGGCTGGAGCGTGCTGGTGCTCGAGCGGGAGCACGAGCTCGGCGGCGCGGTTCGCACGGCTGCACTGACCGAGCCGGGCTACCTGCACGACGTCTTTAGCGCCTGGCACCCGCTTTGGGTCGGCGGCGCCGCGCATGCCGAGCTCGGAGCCGAGCTGGCGCAGCGCGGGCTCGAGTACCTGAACACCGACCTGCCGACCGCGACGCTTTTCCCGGACGGCGAGGCTGCGTTCCTGCTTCGTTCGACCGAGGCGAACGAGGCCGAGCTGGGGCCGGAATGGCGCGGCGTGGTCGAATCGTTCGTCCCGAACGCGGACCTCGCCTTCGGCGTGCTCGGGACCGAGCTCTGGTCCCGCGACGGGCTCGGGTTGGCGCTGCGCGCGTACCGGCGGCTTGGCGCCCGCGGCCTGGTCGAGTTCGCCGGGACTGTGCTCGCCTCCAGCCGCGACTGGCTGAGCTCGACGTTCGCCTCCGAGCGGGCGCATGGGCTGCTGGCGCCGTGGGTGCTGCACACCGGCCTCGGGCCGGACGACGCCGGCTCGGGCTTCATGACCCAGGTAATCGGGTTCGCCGTCCAGGAGGGAGGGATGCCGATCCCCCGCGGCGGGGGAGCGCGGCTCGTCGGCGCGCTCGTCCGGCTGATCGAGGACCACGGCGGGTCGTGCGAGCCGGCACGCGACGTCGAGCGCGTCCTCGTCGAGGATGGCCGAGCGCGAGGCGTGCGCCTCGCGGACGGCGAGGAGCTTCACGCCCGCCGTGCGGTCATTGCCAACGTGACGCCGACCCAGCTCTACGGGCGGCTGCTCGAGGGCCACGAGGAGCTCGGTCGGCGGTTCCGCTACGGCCGTGCGGAGATGCAGATCCACTTCGCGCTCTCCGAGCCGCCCCGCTGGGAAGACGACGAGCGGCTCGGCCGGACGGCGATCGTGCACCTCACGCCCGGGCTCGACGGCGTCTCGCGGGCGGTCAACGAAGCCGAGCGCGGCCTGCTGCCCGCCGAGGCGACCGTCGTCGTCGGCCAGCCACTGACGATCGACCCGACCCGGGCCCCCGCGGGGGCGGGGCTGCTCTGGATCCAGCTGCAGGAGCTGCCCTGGCATGTGAAGGGCGACGCCGCCGGCGAGCTCGACCCGGGCGCGGGCACCTGGACCGAGGACCTGCGCGAGCGCTACGCCGACCGGATCCAAGCGCGAATCGCGCGCCAGGTCCCGAACCTGGAGTCGGCGATCCGCAAGCGCGTGACCCTCTCTCCGGCCGACCTGCAGGCCGCGAACGTCAACCTGCACAACGGCGACCCCTACTCCGGCTCGCTCGCCCTCGACCAGAACCTGCTCTGGCGACCGCTTCCCGGGCGCCCCGGCCATGCGACTCCGGTCAAGGGCCTTTGGCAGATCGGCGCCAGCACGCATCCCGGCCCCGGCCTCGGGGCGGGCTCGGGGACGCTCGTCGCCAAGCGCCTGCTGCACAGAGGCCTCCGCCGGTGAGGCTCTCGATCTCGCAGATCACTACGGTGACGCAGTCGTTCGCCGACGACCTCGACGCCTACCGCGAGGCCGGTGCCGACGGCGTGGGCATCTGGGAGATGAAACTCGAGGACGACTCGCTCGAGCGCTTCCGGGCAAGCGGGCTCGAGGCCGCGACCGCCGTTCCGGAGGTGCCCTCGATCCTGCCGCTGCCGCTGATGGAGGGACCGGCGGATCCCGCCGAGCGCGTCGAGGCGATTCGCGCCAGCATCCGGCGGCTGGCGCCGTTCGAGCCGGCGTGCGTCCTTTTCTTGACCGGCCCTGGCGGCGACCGCGAGACGATCCTCGAAGGCATCCGGGCGATCGCAGACGAGGGCCGCGCGCACGGCGTGCCGGTGGCGCTCGAGCCGATCCAGCGCGAGTTCGCCGGCTTCTGGACGATCGTCAGCTCGCTCGACGAGGCGGCGGCGCTGGTCGACGAGGCGGGCGCCGACTGCGGCCTGCAGTACGACAGCTGGCACCTCTGGCGCGAGCCGCTCGAGCAGGTCGAGCGGTACCGCTCCCGGATCCGCGGAGTCCACCTCGCCGACTGGCGGGAGCCGACCCGCAAAACGAACGACCGCGTCCTGTCCGGCGACGGCGCGATCGATTTCGGCCCGATCCTGGACGCGCTGCGCTGGGACGGCCTCTACGACCTGGAGATCTTCTCCGACCTGGACCTGCCCGGCTCGCTCTGGGCCGGCGATCCGCGCGAGCTCGCCGTCCGCGGGATCGAGTCTCTGCGGAGGACGGTATCGAGCGTGTCTGCGTAATCGGGGCCGGCGTGATCGGCAGCCTCTTCGCGGGACACCTCGGCCGCGTCGCCGAGGTCTCGGTGCTCACCCGCCGCGAGGAACACGCCCTCGCCTTGAACGAGCACGGCCTCACCGTGTCGGGCCGGCACGACTTCGTCACCCCCGTGCGCGCCGCCACCGACCCTGCGGAGCTGCCCGAGCCCGAGCTGGCGATCGTCGCGACGAAGACGACGGAGCTCGAGGCCGCCGCCGGAAGGCTCGAAGGTGTCTGGCCGGGTGCCACCGTCATGACCGTCCAGAACGGGCTCGGCGCGGAAGCCGCCTTTCCGGGCCGTCAGGTGATCTCGGCGGTCACCTTCATGAGCGGCACGCGGCACTCCGACACCCACGTCGAGTACATCCTCGACACCGAGACCTGGCTCGGGCCGTACGGCGACACTCCTTTCGAGCTGGTCGAGGAGGTCGCCGGGCTGATCGTCGCCTCCGGCCTGAAGGCGCGCGCGTTCGACGACCTGCGGCCCGCGCAGTGGTCGAAGCTGATCTTCAACGCGACCGTCAACGCCGTCGCAGCGCTCACCGCACTGCCGCACGACCGCCACTTCGCCGTGCGCGAGCGCCTGGGCGACCTCGGCAACCTGGTCTTCGACCTGGTCGAGGAAGGCAAACGAGTCGCGAGCGCCGCAGGGGTCGACCTGCATGAGGACCCCTGGGAGATGAACGTCCTCGCGACGCAGCGCGGCAGCCGCCACTACCCGTCGATGCTGGAAGATGTCGAGGCGCGACGGCCGACCGAGATCGACCACATCACGGGCGCCCTCGTGCGCGAAGCCGGGAAGGTCGGCGTCCCGGTGCCCCTGCACACGGCGCTCTACAGCCTGGTCAAGGGCCGCGAGGCCTCGTGGGAACCCGATTGACCCTGCGGCCCGTAGGCACTTGAATAGCTGTCGCGACTGCGTTTCCCGACAGGAGGAGGGTGCAGTGAGACGTGCGACGAGGTGGGGCATCCTGGCGGCTGCGTTGGCGGCCGTCGTGGCAATTGCCGCTCTCGCCGGCACCACGGGGAGCCACGCGGCTCCTGCGGCGAAGAAGACGGTCATCATCGGCTGGGCCTTCGACCAAGCGGGCCAGATGGCCCCGTTCGACAACCCGGCGCTCGCGGCGGCCAAGATCCGTATCAAGCAGATCAACGCCAAGGGCAAGTACAAGTTCGTGATCAAGACCTGCGACACGCAGAACAACAACGCCGCCAAGGCAAAGGCTTGCGCGCTCAGTCTGCTCGGCCAGAAAGCCAACATCGTCTTCACGACCTGCGACGTCGACTTCGCGACGCCGGTCGTGCAGGAGGCGATCAACCGTGGCAAGCTCGCCATCGCGCCCTGCATCGGCACCGACCAGATGGGGCCGAGGCGCTTCGGCAAGAAGGGCAAGCTCGCCTTCAGCTTCGGCAACGTCGCCCAGGACGAGGGCTCGGCGATGGCGGAGTACGCCCACAGCCGCGGCTGGAAGACGGCCGGCCTCGCGACGAACACGTACCTCGTCTACTTCAAGAACGTCGTCCAGGCGTTCGACATCCGCTTCCGGCAGCTCGGCGGCAAGGTCGTCGACCGCGAGAGCTACGCGACGGGCCAGAACAACGTCCAGTCCGCGGTGACGCGGCTGAACTCGCACAAGGCCGACGTCTACGTCACCTCGACGGCGTTCGGCGAGCTGCCCGCGTTCGTCTCCGGGATGCGCTCGCTGCACAACAACACGCCGATTCTCAACTCGTGGGCGGGCGACGGCACCTACTGGGACACGCAGAACCCGAAGGTGACGAACTACTACTGCGTCACGTATGCCTCCGTGTTCGGCGACGACCCGAGCGCGGCCGTGCGCCAGATGATCGCCTCGCTCAAAGCCGCGGGCTCGCCTCCGGGCACCGGCGGCTTCCTCGGCGGGGCCGATGCCATCGACGGCGTCTACACGGCGATCAAGCGGGCGCACGGCTCGCTCAAGGGCGCTGTGCTCGCGGCTCAGCTGGTGCACTTCAACCACGTGGCCGTGCTCGGCAGCAAGGTCAGCTTCTCCAAGAAGTGGCACACCGTTTTCGGCCGGCAGTACCGTGTGATCAAGACCCAGGCCAACAAGGCGAAGCGCGTGGGCCTCGTGACCGCGAAGGTCCTTCCGCAGATCCACTGAGCGCTGTCGGCGAAGCTGCGAGGAGGCCCGGAGACATCCTTCGGGCCTCCTCCGTCTCGCGGTCGTTCGAGGGCGTCCAGGCTCTGCGCGGGGTCACGCTGGAGCTGCGCCGCCGCGAGGTCGTCGGCCTGATCGGCCCGAACGGCGCCGGCAAGTCGACGCTCGTGAACGTGCTCAGCGGCTTCGACCGGCCGGACGAGGGCACGGTCGAGCTCGAGGGGCGCGAGATCACCGGCTGGAGCCCGCAGCGCCGCGCACGGTCAGGGCTCGCGCGAACCTTCCAGCACAGCCGCTCGTTCGGCGGTCTCTCGGTGCGCGAGAACGTCGAGGTGGCGGCGCTCGGGGCGGGGGCCCGCCCGCGGGAGGCGCGGCGCCGGGCCTACCGGCTGCTCGGGCCGCTGGGGCTGGCCGAGCTGGCCGGCAAGCGTGCCGACGGGCTCGCGCACGGAGACGAGCGTCGTCTCGGCGTCGCACGCGTTCTCGCAACCGACCCGGCGTTCGTGCTGTTGGACGAACCGGCCGCCGGCCTGCCCGACGCCGAGATGCCGGAGTTCGCCGACGTCGTCCGGTCGCTGATCGACGAGCACGACGCAGGGCTGCTGCTGATCGATCACAACATCGCCCTCGTGATGGGCGTCTGCGACCGCATCCACGTCCTTGACCAGGGCCGCACGCTGGCGGCTGGGACACCGCAGGAGATCCGGCGCAACCTCGACGTCGCGGCCGCCTACCTCGGGGAGACGGCCGTCCGCGAGCCCGGTGGCTGAGCCGGCGGTCGAGCTCGAGAGCCTCGAGGTCCGCTACGGCGCGGTCGCCGCGGTCCGCGGCCTGAGCCTGCGCGTGGACGAGGGCGAGATCGTTGCCCTGATCGGCCCGAACGGCGCGGGCAAGTCGACGACGCTGAACGCGATCATGGGCGTGGTTCCTGCGCACGGAGGCGAGATCCGACTGCGCGGCAGGTCGATCCGGAAGCGCTCGCCCGAGTCGATCGCCCGCCGGGGGCTCGCGCTCGTCCCGGAGGGCCGGCGGATCTTCGCCGAGTTCACGGTCGAGGAGAACCTCCGGCTCGGCCTGGCCTCGGCGAGGAAGCGGAACGGCGGCGACCTGCTCGCCCGCGCCTACGCGCTCTTCCCCGTGCTCCGGGAGTTCCGCCGCCGCCCGGCCGGCGTGCTCTCAGGCGGCCAGCAGCAGCAGCTCGCGATCGGCCGCGCGCTCGTCGCCCACCCGGACGTGCTGCTGCTGGACGAGCCGTCGCTGGGCCTCGCCCCGCTGGCGGTCGACAGCGTCTTCGAGGCGCTCCGCGGGATCCGCGAGCACGGGGTCACGATCCTCCTGGTCGAACAGCGGGCGCTCCATGCGGTCGCGCTCGCCGACCGCACCCACGTCTTGGTCGGCGGCGAGCTGCGAATGACGCTGACGCCGGCCGACGCAGGCGACACCGACAAGATCGTCTCGGCCTACCTCTCGTCGTGATCCTCGGGGTCCTCGACTTCCAGACGCTGACCGACGCGGTCGGGCTCGGCGCGATCTACGCGCTGATGGCGGTCGGGATCGGGCTCGTGTTCGGCGTGCTGAGGCTCGTCAACTTCGCCTACGGCCAGCTGGTGATGGCGGGGGCCTACACGCTGGCCTACACGTCCGGCTGGCCCCTCGCGGCGAGCATTCTGGCCTGCTTCGGCGTCGTCGTCGGACTGTCCCTTGCGATGGAGACCACTGTCTTCCGCCCGCTGCGGGGGCAGTCGCCGGCCGTGATGCTCGTGACCACGTTCGCGATCAGCTTCCTGCTGCAGGCGATCGCCCTGATCCTCGACCTGCGCAACGGCCAGCTGGGCGAGGTCGCGGCCTCCCTGACCACGCTCGCCCAGCCGATCTCGATCGCCGGCGCCCAGGTCCGTGAGATCACGCTCGTCGAGCTCGGCGTCGCGATCGGCGCGCTCCTGCTGCTCGCGCTGCTGCTCCTGCGCACGACGATCGGCCTGCACACGCGCGCGGCCGCGAGCGACTTCCGTACGGCGCGGCTACTCGGCGTGCGCGCCAACCGCGTGATCGCCGTCTCCGTGGTGCTCTCCGGCCTGATCGCCGCGGCGGTCGCGGTGATGATGACCGTGCAGCTGCCGCTGGTGACCCCGGACTTCGCCCTGCGCGACACGATCGTCGTCCTGGTGGGCGTGGTCGTCGGCGGCATCGACCGGCTCTGGACGGCGACGCTCGGCGGCTTCGCGATCGGCTTCGTCTCCGGCCTGATCAACGGGCTGCTGCCGACCGACAAGACGGTCTACCTGCCGTCGGCCGTCTTCGCGCTCGTGATCCTCGTCCTGCTCCTCCGGCCGGAGGGCCTGTTCGCCTGGGGGCGGCGCGCGGCCGTCCCGGACCGCGTGTGAGACGCGCGCTCGAACCCCTCGTCCAGCTCGGCGCCCCGGCGGTGCTCGTCGTCGCGGTCGGGCTGGTCGCGACGACGGTCTCGGCTTCGAACAAGGTCTACTTCGAGAACGCGCTCGTCTCGGTCGCGGTCGTGGTCGCGATCTACGTCTTCGTCGGCAACTCGGGCGTGCTGTCGTTCGGGCAGATCAGCTTCGTCGCGGTCGGCGCCTTCGCGGCCGGTGTGATGACGGTGCCGCTCGAGTCGAAGCAAGGCGTCCTCAGCACGCTCTTCCCGCTTCTGCGCGACCACACGATCGGCAACGTGCCCTCCCTCCTGCTCGCGGCCGGGCTCGGGGGCGTCTTCGCATTCGTCGTCGGCCTGCCGCTGATGCGGCTGAACGGCCTCGCCGCGGGAATCGCGACCTTCGCCGTGCTCGAGATCACGCACAACGTGTTGCAGCAATGGACCAAGATCGGGCCGGGGGCGACGACGCTCTCGCTGGTGCCCGAGACGACCGGGCCGCTGCAAGGCACCGTCGGCGCGATCGTGGTCATCGCGGTCGCGTTCGCCTACCAGCGCAGCAGGCTCGGGCGACAGCTGCGCGCATCCCGCGAAGACTCGGCTGCCGCGGCCGGCGTCGGCGTGCACGTCCACGTCCAGCGGCTCTGGGCCTTCACGCTCTCGGGCGCACTGGCGGGGTTCGCGGGCGCGCTGCTCGTTCACCAGCTCGGCTCGATCACGACCGAGCAGGTCTACCTCGAGCTGACCTTCCTCACGCTGGCGATGCTCGTCATCGGCGGCCTGACGAGCCTCTTGGGAGCCGTCGTCGGCGCGCTCGCCGTGAGCGGGCTCGACTCGTTCCTCAGCCAGGCCGAGCAGGGGGTGCATGCCCTCGGCTTCAAGCTCGACCTCCCGTCCGGGACGCGCCTCGTCTTTCTGGCGGCGATCATGGCGGTCGTGCTGATCCTTCGGCCCTCGGGACTCACAGGCGGGCGCGAGGCCAGGCTGCCCTGGCCGTGGAGCCGCAGGTGAAGGTCTGCGTCGTCGGCTGCGGGGCGGTGGGCTCGCTGTTCGCGGCGAACCTCGCGCAGTTGGACGACGTCGAGGTCTGGGCGTACGACCTCTCGCGAGAGCACGTCGACGCAATCAACGCCGCCGGGCTGCGGCTCTCGGGAGCCGGAGAGGTCGTCGGCCGCGTACGGGCGACGAGCAACGCAGCCGAGCTGCCCGCGTGCGCGTTCGGCATCGTCGCGACGAAGGCGATGCACACCGAGGCGGCGATCCGCGCCACCGCCCAGGTGTTCGCCGACGGCGCGGTCTGCTCGGTGCAGAACGGCCTCGGCAACGAGGAGACGCTCGCGGCCCATGCGCCGCGCGTGATCCGCGGCACGACCTTCCCGGCCGGCCGCATCGTCGAGCCGGGGCACGTGCAGTGGGACGTCAAGGGCGACACGACGATCGGGCCGTTCGAGCCGAGCCCCGCGTCGCGGGAGGAGATCGAGCGGCTCGCCGAAGCGTGCACGCGGGCGGGCCTGCCGACGGCCGCGGTGGACGACGCGCGCGGGCCGCAGTGGCGGAAGGTGATCTTCAACGCTGCCACGAACCCGGTCGGCGCCCTGACGGGCCTGACGCACGGGCGCGTCTGCGAGATCCCGGCGCTCCGGCGGCTCGTGTCGGGCCTCGTCGACGAAGGCAAGGCCGTGGCGCAGGCGCAGGGAATCGCGCTCGACGCCGACCCCGAGGAGCTGATCGACCACGCTGCCCGGCCGGACGTCGCCTACGACCACAAGGCGAGCATGCTGCAGGACCTCGAGGCGCGACGGGAGACCGAGATCGAGTACCTCAACGGCGGCATCGCCCGTTTCGGGCGCGAGCACGGCGTGCCGACGCCGCTGAACGAGGCCATTGTGGCGCTCGTGAAGGGTCTCGAGCACTCCTCGAGCTGAGCCACCGTCCTCAGGTGAAGAGCGCCGCCAGCTCGTCCCGCTCGTCCGGTGAGAGCGGGAGCTCCAGAGCCGCAAGTGCGTGCGCGAGCTGCTCGGGCCGGCGAGGCCCGACGACGACGGCGGTGACCTGGGGATGGCTCAGCACCCACGCAATCGCCAGCGTGGCCGGTTCTAAGCCGCGCTCGGCTGCGGCCGCCTGAAACCGCGCGATGCCGCGAAACGTCGCCTCGCTCACCAGATCGGCGTACGGCTCGGGGCGCAGCGTCATGCGCGAGCCGGGCGGGTAGGGCTCGCCCTTCCGGTACTTGCCTACGAGCCAGCCGCCGCTCAGAGGCCCAAACGGCGTGAAGCCGAGGCCTTCGCGTGCGCACACCGGCAGCACGTCCCGCTCCGGACCGCGCCGAAGCAGGCTGTATTCGTTCTGCACCCAGTCGAAGCGGGCGAGCCCGCAGCGCGAGCTGGTTTCCAACGCCTCCTCCAGCTGCTTCCCGTCGAGGTTGCTGGCGCCGATCGCGCCGACCTTTCCCGACCGCCGGCGCTCGTCGAGCGCGCGCAGGGTCTCCTCGATCGGCGTCCCCGGGTCCGGTTCGTGCGTCAGATACATATCGACCCGACTCACGCCGAGCCGGGAGAGGCTGCCGTCGAGCTCCCGCACGATTCGTTCGCTCGAGAGCCCGCGGTCTGCGGGGTCGCCGTGGACCGACCAGTAGACCTTCGTGCTCAGCAGAACGGGCAGGTCGCGCTCGGCGCGCCACCGCCCGATCCAGCTCTCGCTGCGCCCACCTCCGTACGAGGCGGCGGTGTCGAAGAAGTTGACGCCGGCCGCCGAGGCTGCATCCATGAGCGCACGAGCCTCCGTCTCGCTCTCGCCCTGTCCGAAAAGCTCGGGTGCCGAGCCGACCCCGCCGAAGTTGCCGCAACCGAGGCCGATTCGGGAGAGCTCGAGGCCGGTGCGCCCGAGTTGTCGGTATTCCACGGGGCGAGACTAACGACGCGATCCGTGTGAGAATGGCTACCGATGCGGCGTTTGGTCGTCCCTGAACGGGAGCTGAACCGGAGCCGGAAGAACGGCGACACCGCTTCGCGCGCCGTCGCGATCGATTCCAAGGGAGGATCGGAGCTCCTCGAGCTGCACGTCGGGCGCTACGAGCAGGGCCGCTCCAAGCCGCGATCGCTCGACGGGTTTCAGGAGATCCTGTACGTGGTCTCCGGTCGCGGGACCCTCATCGTGGACGGACATCCGCACGAGCTCGAGCCGGGCACCGCCGTCTACGTCGCGGCGGGCGAGTCGTACGAGGTCGCGAACCCGGAACGGGAGAGCCTGCAGATCGTGTCGGCGCTCGCCCCGCAGGGCAACGGGACGGCTCGACCCGAGCGGCGGGTTGTTCGCTATGCCGATCAGCCGACGCTGACCGCGAGTGGGGACCGCGAGTTTCGTTACCTCGTGACCGCGGAGGCAGGCTGTACTGACCTGACCCAGTTCTTCGGCGTGATCGCACCGGGGCGTGCGCCAGAGCACAGTCATGTCTACGACGAGGTGATCTATGTGCTCGAGGGCGAGGGCGTCCTCCACACGGACGGCGCGGACGAGCCCGTTGCGGCCGGAAGCTGCATCCATCTCCCGCCGCTGCGAGTCCACTCGCTCGAGAACAGCGGCCCAGCGCCCATGCGTATCGTTGCCGTCTTCCACCCAGCGGGCGATCCGGCTTCGCGTGCGTACGAGGCAAACGAATGATGGCGTCAGGCGTCTAACAGGCGGATAGCAAGGGAGGGACACGGAATGAAGAAACTGGTTCTAGTTCCGCTGATCGCGACGCTCGCCGTCGTGGCGGCGGGCTCGGGAGGCGCCTCCACGCAGTCGCCCGCCGCGGCGGGGAGCGCCTTGATCAAGTGCGGCAAGACACGGACGATCGGGATCGCGGCGCCGCTCACCGGTGACGCGGCCTCGCTCGGCGTGCAGCAGCTCAGGTGGGCGAAGTTCTTCGTGAGCCGCTACAACCGGGCTCACAAGGCGAAGAAGTTCCGTCTCGTCCAGGGCGACACGCAGCTTCCGAACACGGCGCAGGCCCTCGCCGTCGCACACCAGTTCGCCTCGAACTCGAAGATCCTCGGCCTGGTCGGGCCGGCCGGCAGCCAGGAGGTTCAGGACACCGTGGCGGTCTACAAGGCCGGCGGTTTGGCTGCGGTCTCGGGCTCGGCAACCCGCGTGGCTCTCACCCGCTCGAAGCCGGGCAAGCCTCGCGAGACCCCCGCGGGCTGGTTCTACCGCACGGTCCCCAACGACGATCAGCAGGGGGCCCGGGTCGCGAACTGGATCGACAAGCAGCTGAAGAAGAAGCGCATCTACATCATCGACGACGAGGAGGCCTACAGCCAGGGCCTCGCTGACCAGGTCCAGGCGCTTCTCAGCGGCAGGTCCGGTTTCCACGTCTCACGTGACCACGTGAGCCAGTCGGTGTCCGACTTCTCGAGCCTGATCACCCGGATTCCGGCGAACACGCAGATCGTGTACATCCCCTGGCAGCTCGCCCCCAAGGCGCAACTCTTTTTCACGCAGCTCCGCGCTGCCGGAAAGAAAGCGATCGTCTTCGGCTCGGACGGCCTGTTCGCACCGGGAACCTTCAACGCGGTCGGGTCCTACGTGTCCGCGTTCCCAATCGACTTCAACAGCGCCGCGCTGAAGGCGTACACGAAGTCGCACGGTGGCAAGGCCGAGGCGTTCGGCCTCCCCAGCTACACGGCGGCTCTCGTCAATGCAACGGCAATCGACAAGGCCTGCAAGGACGGGAAGGCGTCACGCGCCGAGGTCCACAAGTTCATCAAGAAGACGAACCTCGTAAAGGCGAAGACGCTGCTCGGTTTCTCGGTCTCGTTCCTGTCGAAGAACACAGGAGCCTCTCAGGGGCCCGGTGACATGGCCGCCCCGGCGGACTTCGCGATTTTCCACATCGAGAGCGGAGGCAAGTACGTCCGGGTCGGCTAGCGAGATGAGCGCGTAGATCGAGTGTGCGGCCCACCGAGGGTGGGCCGCACACGTTTCTGAGAATCTTTGCTCTTGCCCTTCCCCGTCTTCGACATCATCGACACGGTTCGCTCGCTTGGCTGGGGAGGCGCGTTCGAGCTGCTGCGGAACGGGATCGTTCTTGGGAGCCTGTACGCGCTGATCGCACTCGGCTACTCGATGGTGTACGGGATCCTGAAGTTGCTCAACTTCGCGCACGGCGACATCTACATGGTCGGAGCGTTCCTCGGGTACGGCGTCTTCACGCAGCTCGGCGCGCCGCTCTCGCCGGTCGTGTCGATCGTCCCGCTGCTGATCCTGACGTTTCTCGCGGGGATGCTCGGAGCGGGTGCGCTGGGGGTAGTCGTCGAACGGTTCGCCTACCGCCCGCTCCGCAACGCTCCCCGGATCGCGCCGTTGATCAGCGCCCTTGGAGTGGCTTTCTTCCTCGAGAACAGCGTGCTGCTTCTGACCAACGGCAATCGCTACAACTACAACGCCTTCGCGCTCGGCGGCGACCCCAACACGGGCCTGCCGGGAACGTTGTTCGACCCCGTGTTCAGCGTCGACGGTCGGCCGGTCACCGTTGTCCAGGTGTTGGTCGTGGCGACGAGCGTCGGGCTGATGGTCGCGTTGACCCTTCTAGTCGGCCGTACGCGGCTCGGCAAGGCGATGCGCGCGACTGCGTACGACCGCGAGGCCGCCACGATGATGGGGATCGACACCGACCTGGTGATCACGTCCACGTTCTTCATCGGCTCGGTCCTTGCAGGCGCCGCCGGGGTCATGTTCGGCCTCTACATCGGCGAGACGTACCACTTCATGGGCTTTCTCGCGGGCCTCAAGGCGTTCACCGCCGCGGTCGTGGGCGGGATCGGAAGCATCCCGGGCGCCATGGTCGGTGGGCTGCTCATCGGGCTGACCGAGGCCTATGCGACCGGGTACGTCGGCGGGCAGTGGTCCGATCTCGTCGTGTTCGGCATCCTCATTCTGTTCATGCTGCTGCGGCCGACCGGGATCTTCGGAGCGCGGGCGATCCAGAAGGTCTGACGCGATGGCGAGCGGCCCCGACCTCCCCAGCGTGCCGGACCGGCCCGACGCGGGGGACCGGCCCCGGATCGGAGTCGACGAGTGGGTCGCACAGGCCGAGGAGCGCCGCGAGCTGGGCCGTGGCCCGGGCGCGCTGGTCTCGCGCGGCTGGGGCGCCACCCCTCCGCCCATCAAGCTGCTCCTGTTCGTCGCCTTCGCCGGGACGCTCCCGCTCTACCTGAACGAGGGCGACCTGTTCGCGTACGGGCTCTACACCCTGCTCTACGCCGTACTCGCGCTGGGCCTGAACATCGTCGTAGGGTTCGCCGGCCTGCTCGACCTGGGCTATGTCGCGTTCTACGGCGTCGGCGCCTATTCGTACGCGCTGCTCTCCTCGAACCACTACGGGATCCACTGGCAGGCGGAGGCGTCGATTCCGGTTGTCGTCGCGGCCACCGCGCTCGTCGGGCTCGCGCTCGGGCTCACATCTCGGCGTCTGCTAGGGGACTACCTCGCGATCGTCACCCTGTTCTTCGGCCAGGCATTTGTTGCCTTCACCAACAACGCCAACCCGAAGGTCGCGGGGAAGGGGCTGACCGGCGGCTCGAACGGGATCCCGGGCGTCGACCCGATCAATCTCTTCGGATACCAGCTGCACTCGACGAAGCAGTACCTCTATCTCCTGTTGATCGTCTTCGCGCTCGCGGCGACGGGGCTGTACTTCCTCAACCAGTCGAGGACAGGACGGGCCTGGCGGGCGCTGCGCGAGGACCCGCTCGCGGCGGAGACGATGAGCATGCCGGTGAACCGGCTGAAGCTCATGGCGTTTGCCTTCGGCGCGGGAACGGCCGGGCTCAGCGGAGCAATCTTCGCCGCGATCCAGACGGGCACGGTCCCCGGCAACTTCGACATCTCGTTGCTGATCACGATCTACGCGATCGTCATCCTCGGCGGGCTGGGGAGCATCGCCGGCGTGGTCGTCGGCGCCATCGTGATCAACGTCTCCTTCCAGTTCCTGGCGCCCTCCAATGACCACCCGGAGCTCAAGCGCTGGCTCTTCTACGCGGCGATCCTCCTCCTGGTCGCCAGGATCAAGCCCTGGACACAGGCGGCTTTCGTGCTCGCCGGCACCTCCGCATTCGGGATCGTGGTTCACGAGATCCTGAGCTGGGTCGCGCCCTCGTGGACGGCGGGCACGGCCGTCGACGCCGGCGCCTGGAGCCACCGGATAGCCGACTGGGTCATCATCCCGCGGGGCCACGCGAGCTTCAACACGATCGCCTACGTCGCGCTCGTGGGTGCGATCGTCGCGCTCAGCCAGTTGCGGGGTTGGTGGCGTGCAATCGGCCTGATACCGACGCTGTATCTGGTGGCGGTGGTCTGGGAGAACGTGCTCGTGGAGCAGCCCGCCGTCACCCGGCTCATCCTCTTCGGCGTACTCCTGATCGCGCTCATGCAGGCGCGGCCGCAGGGGCTCCTCGGGACAGCCAGAGTGGAGATCGTGTGAAGACGCTCCTCGAGCTCGACGGCGTCAGCAAGGCGTTCGGGGGCCTGCAGGTGATCGCCGACCTCGACGTGGTCGTCAACGAGCGCGAGATCGTCAGCGTGATCGGGCCCAACGGCGCCGGGAAGACGACGTTGTTCAACCTGGTCACGGGGCTCTACCGCCCCGACGCGGGCCGGATTCTGCTCGACGGAACCGACCTCGTGGGGCTGCCGGCCCACAAGATCACGAAGCTCGGCGTCGCCCGCACGTTCCAAACGCTGCGGCTGTTCCTGAACATGACCGTGAAGGAGAACGTCATGGCCTCCCAGTATGGGCGCACGAAGGTCGGCGTCCTCCGCTCGATCGTCCGCACACCCGGCGCGCGGCGCGAAGAGCGGGAGATCCATCGTCGGGCGGAGGAGAAGCTCGCCTTCTTCGGTCAGCGCCTGATGGGCTATCGCTGGGACCAGCCCGCCTACAGCCTCTCGTATGCGAACCGCCGGCGGCTCGAGATCGCGCGGGCGATGGCGACCGAGCCACGCGTTCTGCTCCTCGACGAGCCCGCCGCCGGTATGAACCCGGTCGAGACGCACGAGATGACGGAGCTGATCGGAAGACTCCGGGACGACGGCGGCTTCACGATCGTCGTGATCGAGCACGACATGCATGTCGTCGAGGGGATTTCGGATCGGGTGGTCGCGCTCGACCACGGAGTCAAGATCGCGGAGGGCACCTTCGAGGCGGTCGCGACCGACGAACGGGTGATCGAGGCCTACCTCGGCCTGCGCGGCGAGGACGTCGCCTAGTGCCCCTCCTCGCGCTCGAGCAGGTCGACACCTACTACGGCGAGATCCAGATCTTGAAGGACATCTCGCTGGAGGTCGGCCAGGGTGAGCTGGTCTGCCTGCTCGGCGGCAACGCCTCCGGGAAGTCGACCACACTGAAGACGGTCCTGGGCATCGTCCAGCCGCGGCGAGGCACGGTCCGCTTCGGCGGCGAGGACGTCACCGGGCGCAAGACGAGCCTCCGGATCGCCAGAGGGATGGCGATCGTTCCCGAGAACCGGCGCCTCTTTGCCCCGATGACTGTCCAGGAGAACCTGGAGATGGGCGCGTACCTCCAGCGCGGCGGCCGCAAGGAGGATTTCGAGCGTGTCTACTCGCTCTTCCCGCTCCTCCACCAGCGCAGGAAGCAGCTGGCCGGCACGCTCTCCGGCGGCGAGCAGCAGATGGTGGCTATGGGGCGCGCCCTCATGTCGCACCCGAAGCTCCTGTTGATGGACGAGCCGTCGATGGGCCTGGCGCCGATCCTCGTCGAGCAGAACTTCGAGATCATCAAGCAGGTGCACGAGTCGGGCGTGGCAATCCTCGTCGTCGAGCAGAACGCAAACGTCTCGCTCTCGATCGCCGACCGCGGGTACGTCCTCCAGACCGGCCGGATCGTGCTCTCCGGCCCCGCCTCGGCGTTGATCCAGCACGAGGAGCTCCGGAAGGCCTACCTTGGCCGCTAGGGCGAGCGGAGAGATCGAGCGGCGCTACGCCAACGTCCGCGAGGCGCTGGAGCGGGACGCGCTCGACGCAGCACTCGTCTGCGGGAGCGAGTACACCGGCTTCGAGGGTGCGGTCACGTACCTCTCCGGCTTCCAGATCGTCCACCGTTACGCGTACGTGCTGCTGCCGCTGGAGGGCGAGCCGGCGATCGTTTTTCCGAGCGAGGCACGCTACGTCGGCGAGCACGGGACGTCGTGGATCGAGGAGCAGGTGTTCGAAGACCGGCCGGGGGACTGGCTCGCCGGCCGGCTCCGTGGCCGTCGCGTCGGCGTGTACGGGCTCGAGTACGTGATGCCGCCGCGCGACTACGCGGCGCTCGCGCCGGCGTGCGAGCTCGTCGGCTGGGACGTCGAGTTCGATCATGCGCGCGCGGTGAAGAGCGACGAGGAGCTCGACTCGGTGCGCGAATCGGTGCGGATCAACACCGATGGCTTCCACGCGTTCCTCGCGGCGTACGCACCCGGGCGTAGCGCGGCCGAGGTGCTCGCGCCGGCGGAGGAGCTGTTCGTCGCGCGCGGCTGCGGGCGGCTGACGATGAATATGGTGCTGGTGGGGGCCGAGTTCGCGATCGCGCGGTCCGACACCGTGCTCGGCGAATTCTGCATCCCGTCGCTGGAGATCGCGGGGCCGGGCGGGCACTGGGTCGAGGTCTCGCGTGCGATCGGCACGCCGAACGACGAAGTGCGGCGGATCAACGAGGCGTACGACGAGTACTTCGAGGTCGCGAGGACGGCACTCCGCCCGGGCGCGACGGCGCACGACGCCCACCGCGCCGTCTCGAAGGGCTTCGTCGAGCGCGGCTACAAGCTCGGCCATGTGACGGGCCATTCGATCGGAATGACGATGATCGAGTTCCCGAAGATCGGCGAGGGGATCGAGAGCGAGCTGCGCGAGAACATGGTCTTCTCGATGCACCCGCATGCGATTGCGGAGAACGGAAGCGACTGCCTCTACATGCAAGAGACCTGGCTCGTCGGACCGGACGGGGGTGTCCCGCTCTCAGGGCTACCGTCGCGCATCTTCGCGGCAGCGCGCTGAGCGCGCTCAGAGGATCGTGATCGTGAACGTCTGCGGCGGGCTCGTGTCGTCGCCGCCGTTGGAGCTGCCGCCGTCGTCGCGGGCGCGGACGGTCACGGTCGCCGAGCCGAGCGCGAGCAGCGCCGGCGTGTAGGTCAGCGTCCCGTCCGAGGCGACGTCGGGCTGCACCGAGAAGAGGCTGCCGTGGTCGTTGGTAACGGTGAACGTGACCGTTTGGGACGACTCGTTCGGCGGGCCCGGGAAGATGGCGGTTGCCCAGCCTGGAACGGTCTGGGGGCCGAGCGCGCTGAGGACGGTCTGGTCGGGTCCCGCCGTGAAGCTCGGCGGGTCGTTCACGGGGTCGATCGTGAGAGTGAACGAGTGCGGGGCGCTCGTGTCGGAGCCGCCGTTCCCGGTGCCCCCGTCGTCGTGCGCGGTGACCGTGACCGTCGCTGCGCCGTTCGCGTTGTCGGCCGGCGTGAAGGTGAGGGTCCCGTCCGGGGCGACGTCCGGCGCTGAGGAGAACAGCGCCGCGTTGTCGTTCACGACGCTGAAGGTGACGTTCTGCCCGGCGTCGGCGGGCGG
>WNFY01001084.1_pt1 | contig 25914 bp, 14 predicted proteins | sample 5400091 | NCBI WGS metagenome assembly WNFY01 (sample SAMN13153364, study PRJNA577476) | soil metagenome | isolation source: 60 cm soil or saprolite under grassland replicate 1 | place: USA:California | collected 2016-06-15 | reverse complement strand
CTTTCACTCCCAGGTGGTTGACGGTGAAAAGCAGAGCAGCGGCCACGAGTGAGGCCACCCACCATGGGACATTCCATCCCAGGTAGTTTGCCAGCACCTGCGAACAGAGGAGGCCGATTACAAGGTAGCCACCTGCATCCAAAACTAAAGTCCCGACAAAGTACATGCCCGCCGCGAACATGCCCAGTATCGGGTTGATCCGTCGCAGGTAGTCGTAGATCGCCCCGGCCCCCCGATAACGACTGGCATACATAGTAATGACCCAGCCCAGGGCCAGAACACCCACCGCACCGATCAGAGCGGCAAGAGGGGCAGCGCCGCCTGCCGCACCCGCGATCAGGAAGGCGACGAATGCCACAGAGAAAATAGGCCCGATGGACAGGGACTGTGCAATAGCATCCCAAGTTGTCAACACGGGCCGACCCAGGCGTCGCGCATCCGAGGTGCCAGTAGCGGGCACCTTTTGGTCTGTAGAACTCATGAGTCCTCCTTAGTAAGTAGAGAAATACACAAATGAACACAAAACGAAACAGGACAAGCGAGAGCATTCTCGCTTATTCTCTCCCGTCACTCACGCTGAATCGATGAACGGCTCTTATCGTTCGGCCTTTCTCCAGGTGTCTGATTTGCAGGACCTTCACCTGCTCCCACGTACAGGATCGGAGGAGAGGGGCAGGATACTACAGGCCAGACTTTATAAGGGTAGCCGGGGCGTTTGCAGCGGATTCCCCATCCGCTGAAAGGGTATCAGCACCTCGAATACCCATGTCCACATCGACGATCTCTTCTGACGCAATCCAGGGCACTGGCCCAGGCACCTCAAGCATTACAGCCAGGTAGTAGAACTCATTGTGCATGAGCAAGTAGGCTTGTTCCTGACTAGCATGCAGGTAGGGCTGCTGATACCCACAAATAGCAAAAGGGAGCAATTGCAAAACAAGCGTTAACTGCATAACTCAAGTCTACCTTGGCTGAGCTCCCCTGTCAAGATGAGTATTGTCTCATTCTCCTCTGTAAGCTGCTTCGTAGCTTGCCTCGCTGTTGGCAAACATGCTTGCTATACCCGCAATAATCAACAACACGAGTGTGAGTCCGCCGACGATGTACCACCACTGCCCGTCGCTGATCAGGGGTATCCACGGGTACTTGAGGATACCTCCGATAGTTAACAGGCAGGCCCCACCACCAATCAGGACGCTGAGCCAGATTACCAGCATGGGGAACTGCCGCTGTGAGCGGAACCTATGTGGGTCCTGGCGGAAGATGAAGAAAATGTTCACAAAGAAGAAGGTGGTTGCAATCGTCCAAATGAGCGTCGTGGACGCTGACATAACGTTGTATATTTCCACAAGGGTATTCGCGGCATTCCCTCCAATATTGGCCACCGCCGGGATGAGGATGAAGACGAGAACTGCCACAATAGCTCCAGAACAAGTCTGGAAGATAACGGCGAACCCAGGAACGCGATTCCTGTTAAGCCTACCAAATCGCGTTGGAAGCCGCTGATCGATTCCTGCGGCCATCAACAGGCGCGCGGATGCATAGGTGTAGAAGATGATAGCGGCCACACAGTAGCACAGGAAACAAACGACGGCGATATTCCCGAAGACGCTCCCAAGTGCCATACTGACTGCAGTAAATGCCTCAAAGGGCAATACGGGAGCATTTAAGATGTTTGACCCGCGTACAATCAGTACCGAAAGGGTGACTATAAAATAGAACAGGATGACAATGGGCGTCCCCCAGAGAAGGTGGCTCCTGATGATGCTGGAGAGCTGCGGCTTGCCCCTCCCTTGAATTTCTGACGCCATGTTCAACGGTCCACTCGCGCCGATGAAACTCAATGTGATGATCGCAAACAAAAAGAAGTTTCCTGGATTCACCTGCCAGCCGGTGGGATCGGCGAAATTGGTGGCGACATGATGACCAGTCGCTAGCCAGACAACGGCCGCCATTCCTATCAGCACCACTGCGAAAAGGGTGAGGAAAAAGATGCCATTGATAATATTCTGTGTCGTTCGCATGCGTTGTAACCCCACCACACCACCAAAGGTGGCCAAGACAAGGATTACCACACCTTGTTGCCACGGTGAGTTCAACCAGGCATTGTTGAGCCCTTGTAACGTCGTGACAAACGCGCTGCCAGCGGTAATGACCGCCAACACCCCAGTGAGCCAGAAGCATAGCGTGATAAAGAACCCCCAGAAGTTACCAAGCGCCTTGTGCGTCCAGTTATAGAGGGAGCCTTCGAAAGGAAACATCACACCGAGCTGTGTGGTGGCCACCACACAGGGTAAGAAGAAGACAACTGCACCCAGACCTAAATAGATGAGGGAGACAGCTCCTCCCGTTGCCCCGACGACCGCATTTGAGATTAAGAATAATGCCATGACGTAGGTCACCGTCATGTCGAATTTCCCGAGGGTTGCCGGCATAGCCTTTGCAACGTATTCTTCGGATGAGAGCGCGCGATCTACGTAAGGAAGTCCGCGCTCAAGTCTCTGCTCTGCTTTGCCTGCAGGTGTGCTCGATTGAGTGTTGATCATGGTACTCCTATTCAGTCCCTCTCTATTGAGGGATAGCGTCTAGTATATAAAGGGTCAATACGTGCTATCTGCGAACCACCTGAAACATCCAAGTATGGAACGCGATGAGGTAGGACACACAACAGGTCCAAAGAGAATCCGATCGTGGTAAACGAAAAATCCCCAGGAAAGTATACCCTCTGTGTGCACGATAGCCAAGATTTGCCAGGCTGACTAGGATAAATTAGCTATTTGGTGGATAGGTGCTTAGTGTCTGAGGGTTGATCAAACGCTTTCTATGCATGCACGGTGATTGACGAAAACAGATAATGTCGTTACAATCAAAGCGGCCTGCATGAAGTGCAGAGCTGCACATCATCCAGGCAGAGGAGAACTTATTCATGGTTGACAGCCAGATAAAGAATGATTCTAATAAAGATAATCCCTATACGCTTATTGAACCTGATGATCTTGGCGTACTGAGTAGTACCCGATGGGTAGTGGAACGCGCAAGACATGTCTGGATCAATAGAGATAGCATACAACGTGTTGGCAGCGAATTGCTCTCAAAATACACTCCCACAGCAGAGCCTGTATGGTATGAGCGCTATCACTTTTTTGATGGCACCGAGCGCACCGTCAACTGGTTGCTGGTATTGGATGCACTGAATTTCTGCTTTTGGGCAGAAAAAGGGCAACCGCGCTGGCGTATTGATTACCATGGCGAAATCCTGGATGGTTACTGGGCAGAAGCAGCTTCGCTAACACGAGCTGTGGAAGAGGGTATTGCGCTATGGGACGCTGAATATCTCTGTTCAATGAGCCGTGAGGACCTGGCGTATATTTCCCGCAGTGTTCCTGCAGCGGATGGTTCGGCTGGAGAGATGATCCCACTTTTTGACGAGCGTTTAGCCAATGTTCATGAAGTGGGGCGTGTTCTGTTAGAGCGCTATGATGGACAGTTTACGCGTGCAATTGAACATGCGGGAAGAAGCGCGATCAAATTGACTTTGCTACTGGCACAGGATTTTTCTTCATTCCGTGATGTTGCTGTCTATCGAGGCCACGAGGTACGTTTTTTTAAACGCGCTCAAATATGTGTCGCTGATCTATATGGTGCATTTAGGAGCAAGCGTTGGGGCACTTTTACTGATCTTGAAAAACTTACTATCTTCGCCGATTATAAATTGCCGCAAGTATTGCGTCATAATAGTGTGCTGGAATATGACCCCGGCTTTGCGGAGCGCGTCGATAACCAGGAACTCCTGGAAGCTGGTGGGGAGGAAGAGGTGGAATTGCGAGCTGCCACGGTCTGGGTATGTGAGCTGCTTCGTCGCGAGATGTCACGCCTGTTTGGTAGAACCGTTACAGCAGTTGAGGTTGATCTACTTTTGTGGTACCTGGGACAGAACTCCTCTAACATGCTGCCGTACCATCGTACAAGAACCATATATTATTAGGTAGGGACGCAATGATGCAATTACAAACTCTACTGGCATCATTAGAGCAACCTCCGGTGGCATTTCATAATGCTGGCGAACAGGGCGAGAAAATTGAGGTCGCTGCGTTAGCCTATGATTCACGACGCGTTATATCTGGCGGGCTTTTCATTGCTGTACCGGGATCCCATACCGATGGCCGTTGTTTTCTAGTCGATGCGGCACAACGTGGAGCGGTTGCTGCACTCGGCCCCAAGATAGAAACTTCCGACCCACCTCTTCCTTATATAGAGGTAGGCGATGTGCGTATCGCGCTGGCAAATCTCGCCTGTGCGTTCTATGGATACCCGGCACATCAACTTTGTACGATTGGTATCACTGGCACCGATGGCAAGACTACGACGAGCAATCTCATCAGCACACTGCTGGATGTAGCCGGAAAGCGCAATAGTCTAATGACAACGGCAAACTTTAAGATGTGTGGACAGGAATGGGAGAACACCACTCGGCAAAGCACACTGGAGGCGCTAGAGATCCAGCAGTTTCTACGGCGCACACTAGATACTAATTTGAGATATGCAGTTATCGAAGCAACATCTCATGGGCTGGAATTGCAGCGTGTACGCGGCTGTGCTTTTGATATCGGTGTTGTCACCAACATCACACATGAGCACCTGGACTTCCATGGAACACTTGAGAAGTATCGCCGGGCAAAAGCCAGGCTCTTTGAAATGCTTGATCCCGCACGTGACAAAGGCCTGGGAATCCGGCCAATCGCCATCCTTAATCGCGATGACGGATCTTATGAAGTATTGAAGCCTTACTGTAACGTACCCATACTGGACTATGGCTTCGACCAGGCAGCAGCGGTAAGGGCAGTGGACGTGAAACTTGATACGTATTTCACACGTTTCCGTACTATCCTGCCTGATGCTGAAATTGAGATTGAAACACAACTGGTTGGTCGTTTCAATGTCAGCAATTGTTTGGCCGCGATTGCGGCGGCTTATAGCCTGGGTGTGAAGGCAATCGACATTGCCCAAGGGCTGGCAGGCGTTAAGGGCGTCAGCGGACGTATGGAGCGTATTGATGAAGGGCAGCCATTTACGGTCATTGTCGATTATGCACACACACCCGATAGTCTCGAGAAGGTTCTCAGCATTCTACGGCCGCTTACCAGCGGTAAGCTAATAGTGGTTTTTGGCTCGGCCGGCGAACGAGATATACAAAAACGTCCCATTATGGGCCAAATAGCCGCTCAGAAGTCTGATTTTTTCGTTATTACTGATGAAGACCCTCGCGAAGAAGATCGTGTACACATTTTACACGATATCGCCAAAGGGGCCGAGTCAGTCGGGAAACACGAGGAACGTGACTTTCTCTGTATTGCAGATCGAACGCAAGCGATTGCGATGGCCTTTGCGCATGCGCAGGCGGGAGATACAGTCCTGTTGGCAGGGAAAGGTCACGAGCAAAGTATTATTATAGGGAGAGAGAAAATACCTTGGGATGATCGCCAGGTAGCACGCGAACAGTTACGATTACGATTATCATAAACGTTACCGTCAATGTAAGTTTGACGTTTCAACATGTGAAGCGCAAGTTGGGGATTCTCTGAAATCTCCTTACCACGTGAGGAGCGATAAACCACAAAGGTACTACCTTTCACCACTGTGCGTCAGCAGTAGTGGATACCAAGGGATGCCCTTACAGGGAGTTGTTATGGTTCCAGTTTGGTTATTACTTTTGATTTTCATCACTTGTGCACTTATAAGCTTGCTGCTGTGCTGGATAGCGAAGTTATTATTTCCTAAGTTCCGCAGTGGTGAATTTAAACCTGGTCCACATCGCTCCGATATGCCTGTGCTTCCCGCGAGCGGTCGAGAGATTAAAACAATAGAACTGCCCCTGGTTGGTGGGCCCGCATTTACTATTGCTATGGTTATCACTGGTATTGCAGCAGGCTTCGTTTTCAACCTTCATCCCGATCAATGGAGATTGTTGTTGATTGGCCTGGGGGCCACCATCGGGTACATGGTTGTGGGCTTTATCGATGACTGGTACAAAGTACACAGTAATGAGGGCCTTTCAGAATGGGCAAAACTTTGCGGTGTGCTCTTTGTCTCGATGGCAGCGGCTTTCCTATATTTTTGGCTTCTCCCAAACGGAAAACAAGCGTATTCACCATACACAGATATTACAGGCCCCCTCTTCAAGATCATACCTATCGCCTGGCTAATCTTCTTGATGCTTATGACTGGACTAATAGGAAGCGTTACATCGCTCTCGGTTGACTTCAGCGACGGGCTTGACGGCCTGGCCGGTGGCCTTGTTTTTAGCGCCGCACTTGCTTTTGGCATCATAGTTACGGGTTCTATCGATCTAAAACATCCAGATGGCATTGTTATAGAAATATTAGCGCTGCTGTGCGCCGGCGGCACTCTGGGCTTTCTACCCTGGAACTGGCCCTCTTCGTGGGCAGCAAGACGCGGTAGTGCTCTCCGCCGCGCCAAGATTTACATGGGAGACAGTGGTGCCCTGGCCCTTGGGGGCATCCTTGCCATGATCGCCATCTTTTCACGCCAGGAGATACTCCTGCTGATGATTGGTATGGCGTTTGTACTTGAGGGGCTCTCCGCCCTTATTTCGGCGCGAGTTTTGACACGCTTCTTCCGCAAACAACTCCAATTGATACGCTTCGTCAGTAGTCGCGAGTTCGTGCCTCACACCGAATTTCCACTGCCATTCCTGGCAACGCCATTGCACCACCATTTTGACTTACTCGGGTGGGATCGTCGCCGCCTGGTCTACGGTGCATGGGCCTTGGGGGCAGGGTTTGCAATACTTGGTGTGATGATTGTATATGCTAGTGAAACCTGGGAACGCTACCTGGGTCGTATCCTGGTCTTGATTCTCGCGTGGGTGATCTGGTCAAGCGGCTCGTGGTCACGTCGCTACTTTGTCGGTAAGCATCCTGCCGAGCGCACACGCCGCCGCAGATTGGCCCTTTACTACGGATTCCCTTATCGTTTGATAGGGATGCGGCTGTACCACCTTGTGGAGATCATCGAGGCCAACGAAGATGTGATTGAGACGCCAGCGGAAGAGTTAGCCCTCTGGCAACGTATGAGCATTTATGATGCTCGCGCAATGCTAGGCCTGTATTGTTATCGCGCAGGTTACTATCCCGCGGCACTTGCACAATGGACACGCATTCCAGAAAGCAATCGCCAATTGCGCCCAAGCATTCAGCGTCTGCTGGAAGAGCTCGACAGTCGTCTGGCTTTGGAGCAACAAGAAACGCAACCCATGCGGCGCGATCAGATTCAACGCCAACCACCGGTAATTACTGGCAATCTGCCACCTGCTGATTTGCCCAATCCCCATGAGCCAATTCGCAGTGAGGAAACATGGGATGGACATTCTGGAAGCTGGGTGGAGCCATCGCAAGTTTCATTTGACGTACGTGCGAATAGGCGTAGCAACATACCTCCTCATTAAACAGGAAATGTGGCTCATTGCAACCCCGAATAAGAAAAGCTCACACACCGCTATATTCCATTGAGTAGTTCTTACCCTTATTCCTAAAATTACGTAACGATTCAGCAGGGGGTCCCAAGGGGCCTTGCAGGCCCCTTGGCGGGGTGCGGGGTGTCCCCGCCTTCCTCCCCCACCCTACCGCCGGAGGCGGTGCAAGAGCAAAGAAACCTGAATAGTTACAAAATTGCTGCAATTGGGCGTTCAGCTAATAGATACCGGGGAACCTTTTTTATTTTTTACCGATGTGTTATAGTGCATTTAATGTTAACTTAATACTTCCCTGCATTCAGATGAGAAAGATGCTGCCGCAGCGTTTCTGAAAGCTTGAGGTATGATAATTGTTATAGACCAATTCACATCGTATCAGTGAGCCAGTAAACAGTCAAAAAATCCTAAATCTTATACACTTAGAGCAACGACTTTGATCCTGACCGTTATTTCACTCTAGTTTTACCTGGCTGGACGGAAGAGGTTGAGATGCGTTTCTGCTTTATCATTGAAGAGCAATACCGAAATGATCCTATGCCAATGGTCATCGCAGACCAACTTCTCCAATGGGGTCATGATGTCGACCTATTGGAACCACAAACAGCAGTTGCCTGTTTGTCTGACCTTGCAGAACAAGGTTACGATGCCTATGTCCTGAAATCGCTGGCAGACGGGCCTGGACTGAGTATTCTGGAGGCAGCGGAAGCGGTAGGGATCCCAACCATCAACAGTGCGCGTTCTATTCGCCTGGTGCGAGACAAGGCGGTCGCAGCGGCCTTTGCGCGTGCCCAAGGTTTACCCATCCCACCAACCTATTTTGTAGCACACCCGCGGCTGCTCAAGCAAATTCCACCTGAGGACTACCCGATAGTTGTCAAACCAAGCAATGGGAGTTCCTGTCGCGGCATTTACCGGTTGGATAGTCCAGCAGACCTGGCGGCCTTAGAGATAGCCGAAGCCAATGACAGTTTCTTTCTAGCCCAACGCTATGCGGAAAATACAGGCTTCGATATTAAAGTGTACGTCACTGGTCGGGAGGTGTATGCCGCCGTTGCCAAGAAGTCACCTTTACATACTGACGTGGATGAGCACTTCGTACCATTAACTCCAGAGATTCGCAAACTGGCACTGCAGGTTGGCAAGCTCTTCGGATTAGATATATATGGGCTGGATATCGTCGAAACACCCCAGGGCCCTGCGATACTGGATATTAATGACTTCCCCAGTTTCGGGCGTGTGCCAAAAGCAGTCGTGCGAATCTCAGAGTATGTGCTGCACGCAGCGAAACGCGCTGAGATGCAACGAGCAGCGCGTAATGAACGGGCACAGCACCGGCGGCGAGCGCTTGAAGCGAAACAATTACAGAAAGTGATACGGGAGAAACCACCACAGATGGCAGACAGAGAGCAAATACTGAGCAATCTTGCGGGCTGCAATCTGTCAAGCAGATAAAGGAGTTAGCGACCACATGGACATCTGTCTCATCATGGATAATCCAGAAACGCCACATCACCCTGTTATCGCTGTAGCGCTGCGACAACTGAGTGCTACACACAATGTTCGACTGCTGGATGTACGCGCTCTTACGGGCGCTGAAGCGATCGCAGAAGAAGAGAAATATTCATTGGCCAACCTCTACCTGCTGAAGTCGCATGCTCCACAGGCATTAGATGTTGCTCGCATCATGGAAGAGAAAGGGGCACTGGTTATAAACAGTTGGGCCTCATCAGTTGCTTGCCAGGATCGGGTGCTGATGGCGCAACGTATGCGCGAGGCGAACCTGCCCTGGCCTTCTACCTGGAGTTTCACGACGCTGGGAAGCTTGCTCTCGGACCGCGACTTTCTGGCAAGCCTGCCTTTCCCACTGATAATTAAAAGCTACTACAGCCACCGGGGCGATCTTGTAGACAAGATAGACAGCATCGAGCAATTAGATGCCCTCACGGAGGAATGGAGCCAGGAACCGGTAGTGCTGCAAGAGTTTGCGACTGGTGATGGTTGGGATATCAAGTTATGGGTTATCGATCAACAGATCTTCGCCGCGCGGCGCCGTACACCCTTAGAAGCAAACGCATCAAAGCAAGATTTTCCGATTACGCTCGAGGAGTTACCGCAAGAATGGGCACATATTGCCCTTGAGATTGGACGTGTTTTCAACATGAGACTCTACGGCCTCGATTTGCTGATAACTGAGCGTGGACCTATGATTGTGGATGTCAATTCGTTCCCCGGTTTTCGCGGCGTCCCGGGTGCCGATAGCGCCCTGGTAGCTCTGGTGGAACGTGTAGCACTTGAAAGGGAGGCTAGAGCATGAGCAGCAAAACTCAAGATGCCAGCTTATCCATACTAGATCTTCCGAATATTGTTACACTACTTTATCAACGTGCTCATCGCACATTATTGCCCGGAGCACAGCAGCCGTTGGGGTTGTTTGTACGCTACCTTCGGCGCAAACCGGCGAGAGGACTGGCTGTCATTTATAGTGTAGATGAGATAGGACATGCAAATAAAGTTCACTCCAATGACCCTAACCGCTCGGTGAGCCTGACACTAGACGAGCAAGCGCTTGACGGAGCACACATTCGTTTCACTGAAGCTCAGGCACGTGAAGCTCCTCTAGAGGTACAGGCAACGGGGGTGCTACACGCGAAAGATATTGGTCTCTCAGTCCAGGCATTTCCGGCTGATAGTAGCCTGCCCGCGTTGGCGGCAAGCTGCGACACTTCGCCCAATAGCCCTCTGTTTGAAGCTTTGCAGTCGGCTGCTCGTGTACAACTTGGCGCTAACACCTGGCAGCTCGTCGCTCCTAGCGCGGTGCCAGTGCGCTACAAACCCGCTAATCGTTGTGTCATCCGCTACCATCTTGCCCTGGAACATGGCAAAGATGAAGGAGCTACTCTCAGAAACCTGACCATATTCGGGAAGGTCTATGCCGACCCTGAGCAGGCACGCAGCGTTCAGCTTTTACAGCAGCGGCTCTATAACGAGCAGACCACTAGATCTGTAGTGGCGGGAGAGGTGGGGAGTAGGGAAGGCACCCCTGTGGCAAGAAAGTCTGGGGGACTTGCCGCCCATAGTGGAAGTTCGCCATTCCTCCCACGTCCGCTTGGCATCATCGATACGCTTGGGCTTACTTTTAATCAGGCAGTACAGCCCGCTAATTTCAAGGAGCGACTGGTCACAGGTACGCGTGCCCTGCGGCCACAAATGGAGCGAGGTCGAGGAGGTGAGATCACAGAACTGGTGATACCAGTCGAGGAATTATGGCTTACAGCAATCGCCCTGGCTCGACTGCACACCAGTACAGTACGTCCAGATGAGGGCACACCACGTTCAGGGGCAAAAGAAGCGAAACGCGCTCGCGAACGGGCTGCGCTCATCGCCAGCCACAATCCTGCACAGGCAGAAGAGGTGCAAAGGCTCGCACAACAGCTCGCTACTCGCTTAGAGGCACTTCAACCCGATGCCTATCGACCGGCACATGGCGGCTTTAAGGCCAGCCAGCTACTCTTCCACAGCCACCAGGTTTTTGTAGTAGATTTTGATGGATTTTGTTTGGCAGATTCAGCGCTTGATGTCGGCTACTTTCTGGCCTACCTGCGCCCAAGCGGACTCTGGTATCAACGTCCCGGTATGATGCCATGGTTCAAGGCCGCAGCAGAAGTGTTTACTACTACGTACCGTCAAGCCATGCTCGAACTTGGCGTTACGCAAGCAGCGATTGACGGCATCTTGCAGCGTTCAAAACTTTATGAAGCTGCTCTCTTATTCAAAATTGCTACTCGGCGAGTCAATCGGCTCAATAGTTCACGGCCTAAAGAGTTATCAGCCATGCTTGAGGAGGCCGCAGTATGCTTATCAATGTAAGTCCGGGAGGGCGTAATCATGCTCAAATTTCTGTTCCGTAACTTAAAAGGATTTCGTGGGCTTTTAGTAATTGCCATAATAGTGACGTTCTTGCAAGTCGGCTGTGAAATCGCCGCTGCTTTTCCGCTCAAGTTTATTCCGAGCAAGGTCTCTAATCCCGGCGCGGACCCATCCTGCAACTTCCCAGCCTGGATTAGAGATCCCATTCTGAATCCTATTCTCGACAAGTTTGATATTCCCCTTTTTGACCCATCGCTCCAATTAGACAAGTCACAACCACCAGTTCAGCCGGGGATAACGCAATGCCCGGTCTCGCCAGGCGACCCAAACCCGCAACTGATAATAAGTCATCATACTACCAATGGTGTGATTGTCTTTTCAGTGCTGATGATAATTATATTCGGCATACTAGCCGCATTCCTGGCTTACCTGGACCTCTACCTTGCCGCTTTCATAGGGCAAAACCTCACGGCAAGGTTACGGAATCAACTGTTTGAGCACCTGCAGCGCCTATCGCTAGACTGGCACGGAAAGCAGAAGAAAGGGGACCTTGTTCAGCGAGTCACGGGCAACATTGCTGATGTCGAGAAATTCGTCACTGATGGTATAGTTGATCTGTTAGGAGGTCTTCTCATAATCATTGGCATTACCGCTGTGATGACTTTTCTTAGTCCACTGTATACGGTGATCTCGCTTGCAATTGCACCAGCGCTGTTAATGATCACCCTTGGTTACACGAAAAACATCAAGGCGGCAGCTAAGAAGGCGGCTAAAGCGACTGGGCAGGTTTCGGACGTGGCAACAGAAGATATAAACGCGCTGACCGTGATCAAAGTGTTCACCCGTGAGGAGAAGGAAGCCGTTCGTTTTGGTGGCTACGTTGATAAGAACCGCCTGGCAGGACTGCGCGCTGGAAGCTTGCAGGCGCAGTTCGCTCCAATCGTCAGTTTTCTCGTCATACTGGGTACAGCTATTGTGTTGGGCGTAGGAGGATTTGTCGCCGCGGGAAATGAGTTCCACATTGGTTTCATTAGAATTCCTCCCCTGTATGTAGATATTGGGACGTTAGTCTTATTCCTCATCTTCCTCAGGCTCCTATACCAGCCATTCCGTGATCTTTCGAAGCTGACAACGGTTTATAGCAGCGCGGCATCTGGTGTGGAGCGCATACAAGAGGTGCTAGACCAGGCACCTGAAGTCCTGGACAGCCAGGCTCCTTATTATGGACCAACCAAGCTGAGGGGCGAGATCACGTTTGACAACGTGGTTTTTGGTTACTTGCCAGAGAATCCGGTTTTAAAGGGCCTCAACCTCCATATTCCCCATGGGAAAAAAATCGCGCTCGTAGGACTCTCTGGAGGCGGTAAAACGACACTGGTCAAGTTAATTCCACGTTTCTATGACATTCAGCAAGGGTCCGTTAGAATCGATGGTGTCGACAATCGTATGTATCCCCTTAAGGTATTACGCCAAAATGTGAGCATGGTTTTACAGGATTCAGTACTGTTCGAGGGGACGATCCGTGAAAATATCGCTATAGGCAAACCAGGAGCCAGTAACCAGGAGATTATCGAGGCAGCGAAAAAGGCAAACATTCACGAGATGATTTTGAGCGATTTGGGCGGATACGATGGCTTGGTACGCGAACAGGGCAAGAATTTGTCTGGTGGACAACGCCAACGCATAGCGATTGCGCGTGCAATTCTGCGCGATGCCCCTATCCTTATCCTTGATGAACCTACCGCAGCCCTGGACGTTGAATCCGAGGTTGAGGTCATGCATGCTCTTGATAAGCTGATCGTTGGACGTACAGTGATCATGATTTCTCACCGCCTGAGCACACTGGGCAATGTTGAAGAGATCGTTGTACTCAAGGAGGGGCACATTGTTGAACAGGGAAGCTTCAAAGACCTGAAGCGACGAGGTGGTGTTTTTGCAGGACTTCTTGAAGAGCAGAATCGTTACAATCTGGAGAAGGCAGGCGACAAGTCCATGATTCGTTCGGCCTTTGCTCCTATGCCAGAATTCTATAACCAGTACCAGATGCAGCCTCCCCCACGCGGGCCCATGGGACCTGTTTCGCCTTCACCCGCGATAGCTCAGAACTGGCCTGCGCCAGCAGGAGCATCACCCCAGGACGTTCCACCAGCCTTCGCTAACAGGCAGCAGGGCGGCAATGGCAGGCAAAAGGTGCAAGCAGCACGGGGAAAAAATGTACAACCAGTACGAGCGGTTCCGCCAGCGAATGCGCGCATGGTAATCGAGTTGGATGGAAAGGTTATTGGTGAGTGCCTATTGAACAAGCCAGTTCTGACTGTCGGGCGGCTTTCAGGGAACGATGTCCAAATACCTTCTCAGCGCGTCTCACGCCTGCATGCGAAGATTCGCTGGGAGAACGGCATGTGGTTGATTGAGGATGCGGAAAGCCTGAATGGGCTGATCTATCGAGGTAACCGTGTTGATCGACTTGCGCTCACCAACGGGGACCGCGTTTACGTCGCCCCCAATGTAGTGCTTCAGTACAAGACGATATCGTGATGCTTGGCGATGTGTAGGGGGATAAAGCGGCGTGATCCGGCTTCTACACCTCTCACCCTGGCACTTTTTGGATACCCTTGCACTACTCAGCCCGCAAGCGGGCCTCGCACTCATTGAGTGTTGAAGTGGCCAGGTGCGGCTTCGCCGCACCTGGCCACTTCAACACCTTCATGCTTGGTGAGCGACCCACCGGGTCGCCAGTCGACGATCAAAAAGCATCAGGTAAAGAGGCCTTCTATACCCCGTTTGGATTGTACCTACCGATGCGAAGGATGGGTCTACCTCCTGCAATTTGGGGCAAGAAAATTTCCTGCGTCTGCTCATCAATGGCTATAGTATGAGTCTGCTTACCGAGTATATAGTCACCTAGCTTGCTAAAATGTCCAGCCCTTTCGTCAAACACCGAAATCCCCCCTTTGCAGGCAACGAAAAGGACATGAGAGGGGTGATCTATCAAAACGATATCGGGACCGCCAGCCAGCCGCGCTTTTATGGGATCAGTAGGGATAACCGTCATAGTCCGCAGATCAACCCTGAGCAGATTCTGGAAGAGGTTGCGCGCTGAATCGAAATCAGTGCAGGCGATGAATGCAACTTGCTGCTCTATATCGATAGCCATGCCGTGAGGGCTGCTACACGTGGCAGGTAATACTATACGCTGGACAATGGTAGCTTTAATGGGATCGAAAGCAATGAGTTCACCTGTACCGGGCGGCGGCCGCAGCAGCGGATTTTTAATCCCGTCATCTGCATTTGGCAATATCGTGGAGGTCACAAAGGCGCGGTGCAGCACTTCATCGTATTTGTTATGTCCCACATCATGTCCGTATTTAGGAATATTACCAGGCTCAACAGGAACTTTCGGAGCATTCGCAACCGACTTTACATTCTCACCCGGCAATAGCGGTAAGAGACCGAGGTTGACCTTTGGGATAACCACCGTATCGGTTAGCGCATCGATGATGGTGACGTTCTGGTTCTTCTTGTCCACATTCAAGGATACCTTGTCGTCAACCGGAGCGCCAGGATCAGAGACAAGAATCCTGTGATCGACAGGATCATATGACATGGCGTCTGGACCTTCGTTATCGTCAAGCTGAATCGGCGTGTATTTCAGTGTATTAACGTTAATGGAGTAAACGATGTTTTCCTCGGCATCAGCGGCGTAGGCCTTGCGCAGATCGGGAGCGATTACGATACCGGCAACCTGTGGAATGTTCAGGCGTGCAATGATCTTATCTTGTTTGGTATCGAAGACAATGATATGCCCATCGTATTTGATGTCGACCTCGGGGTTGAACTTGGGGGCGAAATCGGGGTGAGCAAGTACCAGCTGATCGGGTGCCGGTCCAGTATGGGCAATGAACAACCTGTGCGTAGGTGGATCATACGCTTGGAAGTCAAATGCATCAAAAACCTGATCTACACCAGGGGCCAGTGGGTCTTTCGTACAAGGGCCCGTCTCACAATACCCACTGGGAAGTGGAATATCCTGTACGAACAGCAATCTGTGAGCTGGAGGGGGTACAACGATTTGATATGCAACCTGTGCAAGCAAGTACGCCAGTATACCGAAGCTTGCTATGCCTATCAGCAAGCTGAATTTTCTACCTACCCCAAAACTTCGGGAGTGCGATGAATTCGCAGATTGTTCAGCCATGAGCCTCTCCTCTTAATATGCTATGTCGAGTAGTCGCTTCAGATAAAGTTCTCTGTCTTTTCAAGTATTGAGCCTCAGAAGACATTTTACGATGATTTGCTTCATAAAAACGATGTGAATAGTTACCACAAGAAAGACGGAATAGATTGACCTCAGCTATTGTACCAAACTTTCTTACTTTCTCCAAGAGAGAAATCCTCTTCCAGAGTTATATACCTTTGTGGTAGACTTTGATGAGTTCCTCGTTAACAGGTTTAACGCCCGGTGTCGGTTTTTTTGTTCTACTACATCTAAGTGGTCTCTAGTATCAATGTCCCCATACTTATAAGATCAAGCACGGAGGGGATTTCAATGATCGGTTTCCTGTTTCGCAATCTCAAAGGTTACCGTTTTTTGATCGTCATTGCTATAACCATGACGCTAGCGCAAGTCGGCTGTGATATCTTGCTCGGATTTTCGATCAAGTTTATCTCCGACAAGATTCAGAAAAACTTAAATCCCCCCTCGTTTCTGAATGGACTCATTAGTCCTTTTGACCGATTCGCTTCACCAAAAGATTTGGCAGCGATCTCACATGGCGGGCATACTACAGTCGGTGTTATCCTTTTCTCAGTGGTAATGCTGCTTACACTTAGCGCGTTGAGTGGCCTTCTGGTCTACATTCAACTCTACCTGGCTTCTTTTATCGCTCAAAACCTGACCGCGAGACTGCGCAGTCAACTCTTCGAACATCTGCAGCGATTGAGCCTGGACTGGCATGGTAAGCAGAAGAAAGGCGATCTCGTTCAGCGGGTGACCGGTGACATTGCGAATATTGAGAAACTTGTCACAGACGGCCTGGTCGACCTGCTTGCAGGAATATTGATGGTTCTGGGTGTCGTCATAGTTATGTTTATCGTCAACCCGCAATTTACAGTGATCTCCCTTGTCATCGTACCCGCACTCTTCCTGATCGTACTCGGCTACACTACAAATATTAAGGCTGCATCGAAAAAGGCTGCGAAAGCGGCTGGACAGGTAGCGAACGTTGCTGCAGAGGACATCGGGGCCATCACGGTACTCAAAGCGTTCACGCTGGAGGAGCGAGAGACACGACGCTTCAAAAAATATGTTGGCGAGAACCGCGAGGCTGGACTTCGCGCAGGTGGCCTACAGGCTCAGTTCAATCCGCTCGTTGCTGTCCTGTTGGCCATAGGTACCGCCATCATCCTCGCTGTGGGTGCATATGTCGCAGCGGGCCATGATTTCAAACTGTGGTTCCTCACAATTCCTGCTGGTACAATCACAATTGGAACCCTGTTTTTGTTCCTCGGCTACCTTAAGATGCTCTACCAACCGTTTCGCGATCTCTCGAAGTTGGCACACCTCTATAACAGTGCGGCTGCCGGGGCAGAACGTATCAAGGAAGTCCTGGATGCGGCCCCAGAAGTCGTGGAGAGCAATGCGCGCTATTACGGACCGACCAGGCTCAAAGGAGACATCACTTTTGAGAACGTCGTCTTCAGCTACACACCAAATCGGCCGGTCCTTGAGGGGATTAATTTGCATATTCCTGCTAGCAAAAAAGTTGCTCTTGTTGGCCTCTCTGGGGGTGGCAAAACGACGCTGGTGAAATTGATCTCTCGTCTCTATGAAATTCAGCATGGGTCGGTCAAAATTGATGGCGCTGATAACCGCATGTACCCTCTTCGCATTTTGCGTCAGAATGTGAGCATTGTCTTGCAGGACAACGTGCTGTTCGAGGGAACCATACGTGAAAATATCGAGATAGGCAAACCAGGGACGGGTATGGAGGAGATTATTGATGCTGCAAAAAAAGCACATATCCATGACACTATCATGAGTTTGCCAGATAGATACGATACAGAGGTACGCGAACAGGGCAAGAATTTCTCTGGAGGCCAACGTCAACGCCTGGCGATTGCGCGTGCCATTTTGCGTGACGCGCCTATCCTGATCCTGGATGAACCGACAGCCGCCCTGGATGTAGAGGCTGAGGCTGAGGTCATGCATGCCCTGGACACACTGGTTGTAGGACGCACAGTATTGTTGATCTCTCATCGCCTTAGCACGCTAGGCAATGTTGATGAGATCATTGTGCTCAAGGACGGACGCATTGTTGAGCGCGGCACCTTCAAGGAGTTGAAGCGTATGGGAGGTGTGTTCGCCGGTCTTCTGGAGGAGCAGAACCGTTACAACCAGGATCGCACCGGCGACGAGTCGATCATTCGCTCGGTATTCGGGCCATCACAAGTACTAGCAGGACAATACGGGGTTCCACCTCAGCCTTCGCCTGCTCCATATAAACCTGTGTCACCGATTCCCCCTTGGGCACCCCAGCAGTGGCCCGCATCGCCTCCGTCTCCCATTCCCGCACCAGTGATGCCCGCTAAAGGAGGTCAGGCTGCACGCAGGGGAGCTTATGTAGATGTTGACAGGCAGGCAGCGCCACGACCAGCAAGAAACAACCAGCCGCAGCCGGCAGCATTTATTCAGAAAGCCCGTGTATTGATTGAGCTAGATGGGAAGATCATTGGTGAACGTCAACTGAATCAACCTGTCCTGACGGTCGGCCGTCTTTCAGGCAATGATATACAGGTACCTTCTCAGCGAGTCTCTCGCTTGCATGCCAAAATACGCTGGGAGAATAACGCGTGGATGATTGAGGATGCTGAAAGTTTGAATGGTCTTGTCTATCAAGGACACCTGGTAGATCGACATATCCTATCGAACGGAGATCGCATTCACGTCGCTCCAACGGCGGTGCTTCAGTATCAGGTGATGCCGTGAGCTTGCTGTAGAGGCGCAATGAATTGCGCCCCTGTAGGGAGCCATCCCTCTACGCCCCATGCTGCTTGCACAGTTCAGCGTAAGTCTCTTCCAGGTGCTGCTCAGCAACAAGCGTATTAATTTTGTCCTGGAGCACCTGGCGATCGGGGTGCCCCATGCGACGATCCTGGGCAAGAGCCTGCACCCAGGCAGCAAGCGCTTCAATGTATTGTCCCTGGATAAAGTGCAATTCCCCCTGGTGATGCAGTACCGCGCAGCGTTCGGCCGGGGTATCGAGATTCGTGGCAATCACGACAGCCTGGTTGTAGAAACGCTCAGCATCGCTAAATTGTCGCATAGCCTTTGCTACATCACCTAAGCCCCGCAGGGCACGTCCTTCAAGTTGTAAGGCTTCCTGTTCGTGCGCTATAGCGTTGGCATGCTCAAAGTGTTCTTTTGCGTCAGGGTATTCGCCTTCACCCAACGCGACAGCTCCCAGGCCATTAAGCACACGCGCTTGATCCACACGATCACCCAGGCCATTGAAAATGGCGAGAGCTTCACTGTAATACCCACGAGCGTCATCGAGCTGGTGCCTTTTGCGAGCGGCGTCTCCGAGGACCAGCAAAGCCCATCCTTCGCCACGACGCACTCCCTGTTCGCGGAAGATACTGATGGCATTGTTGCAGTTATACTCGGCAATGTCGAATTTCCCCTGGTCTACATAGACAACACTCTGATCAACATAAACCCAGGCCTGTCCAAAGCGGGATCCAAGTGTATTGAAGAGACGGATGGCTTCTTCATAATCTACCAGCGCTTCAGCATAATTTCCCAGCGCTTCATGAACGGTTCCGCGATCCCTCAGTGTCCAGGGATATCCCTCGTCGCCAGGCAGGCTGCGGAAACTGGCAAGCGCAAGCTCGAAGTGGCCAAGAGCATCATAGTAATAGCCATGCCCGCGACTGACTTCACCCAGCACTGTATGTATCATTGCTTCGCCTTTGATATCACCAGCCTCACGGAAGAGGATAAGAGCTTCCTTGGCGTGCTCACCAGCTTGCCGGTAATGGCCCTCCTCTCGAAAGAGCATGGCAAGCTCATAGAGCGTCCAGGCCATCTCATCACGCTCATTTTGTTCACGATGCAGTGTTAAACTGCGCGTAAGGCAACCAAGAGCCTCAGCATACCTTCCAAGACGGCGCAAAATAGTGCCCAGGCAATATTGGATTTGACCCTCGCCAGTCTTGTCACCAAGATCGAGTGCATATGCCTCGGCGCGGTGCAACATTGACCGCAATTCGGAAGCATGCCCTCTTGCGTGCAGCGCCCACGAAGCTCTTACGGCCAGGTGAACCGCCTTTTGCAGGTCTTGTAGCTCACCTGCATCTTCCAGGTGTTCAAAGGCTGCAAACCACTCATCAGGACTTGGCTGCGGAAGACTACTGTAGTACGTTGCGACTACGCGATGTGCACGACGACGCTCCTCCATTTGGAGGTGTGAGAGCGCAAAGTGCCGAACCTGGGAATGGATCGTGTAAACACGCCCGTCAAACTGGATGAATGATGCTTCGACCAGTTCGTCACGTGCAGCACGCCAGTTCCTGGCAAGCTCTGTGGGAATGTCTGCACCTACTCCCTTCACCAATTCCTGCCCATTGGAATGAAGATCTTCAAGATAATGTTCATGTTCCAGGCGCACGGTAGCGCGAACAGTGGCAGGCGTTTCAGGAGCCACCAGCATGACAATCTGTTCCCGGCTAAAGGGCAATTTAAAGGCTGCCAAGTATGGAAGCAGTAACTGCGCCGACGGGGATAAACGCCGGTAAGCGATATCAAGTACGGCCCACATGCCTTCTGGCAGCGTTTCTCGCAACTCATCTCGCACTTCTTCCAGGGAACGAGTGGCAGCTTCCGGCCGGTAGACTTTGCCTGCAATCACGCGGCGGGATGTACCAAAGATCAATTGTGCGCCGAGAGGATACCCATCGAGTAAGGTACAGATTTCTTGTAAGATGGTCTGCTGATTTGGATCTGCAAGATGTATGCGCTCATCAATACCGCTGTCCGAAGCTAGTTCAGCAAAGAGTTTGAGCAGGTCTTCGCTCGTCATCTTACCGACAGGATAGTTGTACCACCGGCATGCAGCTCCTCCATCCAGGGCAGCGATTGATGCAGGGTTTGAACGCGATGTCAGCAAGACAACCACTTGCTCTGGTAGTGCACACAGAAAACGATACCAGTTTCCAACCTCTGCATGCTCTTGTATCTCCTCAAAGCCATCAAAGAGGAGTAAACATGGCAGGTCCCGATTGGCTAAAGAACGCAGCGCATTGAGTACTGTCCGTTCACATTGGCTCAGATCAGTGGTATGCATATCTTTGTTAAGAATATGCAGGTGATGGGCAATTTCGATAAGCGCGTTACTTAACGATTTACCCCCCTCCAGTGAGATACCTATGATCCCACCGGGGAACTTCTCGCTATTGCGGTGTACCGCCTCAAAGGCCAATTCGCTTTTCCCGATACCTGCGGGACCTGTAAGCGCTAGATGATGTACTCCAGGCCGCAACTTACGTGTGTTACCCAGCGTACTGGATATTCCATGTTGTACTTCACCTTGCACAGCCTCAGTCAACAGAGCGCTCAGTTCCAGCAGTTCCTGTTCGCGGCCGACAAATGTAGTCGTAGTCCCAAGGTGTACCAAGGGATGGTCGTGTTCTTCAGGTTCTTCATGAACTGCCAGAAATGCAACGGGACTCTCTTGCCCCTCAACGACGTGCCGGTATAACACCGGCACGAACCAGCTATGATGTTTAAACATCGGCAGCAGAGCCTGGCGAGCACGCGAGAGAGCCTCCTCCAGTGTACGCCCACTTGCTAATGCTTCGTAGAAGTGATACATGAAAGTTGGACTGAGATCATCATGTAATGAGAACGGCATAGCGACGACAGCGGGAACCTGCGCCATTACCAATGCAGTGGCCAGGGTAGCATCGACAGCTGGCTTACGTTGCTGGTGACGCGCTTTTTCTCCCTTAAATGCAGCCGTTTCACAGGCAGAGAAAACTGCGAGGCGCACATCACTGCTAACAAACAACTCCCGAAGCGATTCTGTATCGATCAGCCTACAAAGTCCCTCGTCATTACAGAAACAGAGAAACGTTTGAGGTTTGACCCCTTGCAGTGAGGTCCCACAAGCGCTACAGGTGCGAGCGGCAGCATCATTCAACTCGTCACACTCTTCAGACGGGCAGAGACGGCCAAACGCTCCATGCCCATCAAAGTGGATGGCATAACAAGGGATCGTAGTATACTCATCGTTAAACGCACTAGCCCCGCCAAGTGAGTTGAGATAGCGTACCAGTTCATCAAATGTTGGCGGCATCAGAGTATCCAGTAACACATGCTCATCTTCGATCAGGCGAGAGATTCCACGCTCAAGTGCCTCAAAACTGCGCGCAGTTTCCAAAGATGGACAATCCAGAGGCGAGGCTCCAATATAGAGCAAACGCATCGGCGGATGGACCGGTAATTCACCTTCCGCTGGCATATCTGGACGCAGCAGTGCACGCGTGAGTGTGAAGACACCTGAAGCCAACAGGAAGTGCTCACCATTGTGCAACAATTCCCAGGGATAACGTACAAATTCATCACATCCCGGACCAAATTCAAGTGTTAAAGCAACCGTACCACGCCGCTTGAGCGTACGTTGGATGACACTGCGCAATACAGCCTGTACTGATTGTTCGGAGGATTCGCGGCGGCTAGCTCCTGGAGTTTCGGATCCACACAGCGCGAGAAAGAGGCGCTGACCAATTTCGCGTAACGCCTGTTCATCGCTTTCTAAGAAATTGAGTTTTTTTATAAGTGCATTCAGTTGCCTGGTTTTGTAAGGAGGGGCAAAGCTGCCATGAACAACACGCCCTGACCAACTCTCCTTCACCTGTAACTCAAACGTGCCATCCTCACGGCTACGAAATAGCAGGTTCAGTGTCTCTCCCATGCGCCCGTCATCTCTCGCATCAAGGAATTACTCGCCCCAATACAATTCGACCTTGCCAAAACGTACTTTATCACCTACCTTAACCCCTGCTTCCTCAAGGGCTCTGGTAACACCCATTTTGGCAAGCGTAATCTGCAGGCGATCCATACTCTCTTCGCTTTCAAGATTGGTCATGTTCACCGTACGCTCGACTCGTTTTCCTTTAACTATATAGACGCCCTTCTCCTTTGTTATCGAAAAAGCATCCTCTGGCTGTGGACGCAGTACCGGGCCTTCCATGTTGGTAACAGCCTGAGCAGCCATCCGTTCTGCCTCTTCCCGCTGGATCTCCTGTAACCGTTGGGCAGTGTACTGCATGAGTTCGTCGGTTCCTTGATGGGCAACGGCAGATATAGCAAAAGCTGGATAACCTGCTGCTTCGGCCTTTGCCTTGAGCGCGGGCCAACGTTCCCGTGCTTCCGGAAGATCCATCTTGTTCAGAACGACAACCTGCGGGCGCGTCGCCAGGTGTTCATCATATTCCCGAAGCTCCTGGTTAATGGCGTGAAAATCTTGCCAGGAATCGCGCTCGAAGGATGCCCCATCAAGAATATGTAACAGTAGGCGGGTACGTTGTACATGGCGCAAAAATTCATGACCCAGGCCGACGCCCTGCGCCGCACCCTCGATCAGCCCAGGTATATCGGCCAGCACAAAGCCAAACTCATCTCCGCTTCCAGCCAGCCCAACAGAAACGACCCCGAGATTGGGTGATAAAGTCGTGAAAGGATAGTCAGCAATCTTGGGTTGTGCGGCAGTGACGACGGATAGCAGGGTCGATTTGCCCGCATTCGGATAACCAACAAGTCCAACATCCGCTATCAGACGCAATTCGAGTAAGAGCCAACGTTCTTCGCCCGGTTCGCCTTTCTGCGCTTCTCGTGGAGCCTGGTGTGTGGCTGTAGCAAAATGCACGTTGCCTAGACCACCACGACCACCTCGCGCTACCATAACGCGCTGACCATCATCTACTAAGTCCGCAATCAATTGCTCTGTCTCAGCATCACGAATAACAGTTCCACGCGGAACTCGCAGGACGAGATCTTCTCCTTTCTTTCCATGCATTTTCTGGCGTGCTCCAGCACTCCCTGAAGAGGCTTTGAAATGCTGGCGGTAGCGATAATCAATGAGAGTATTCAAGTTAGAGGTAGCTTCCATATATAGGCTGCCTCCTCTGCCGCCATCCCCTCCGTCAGGACCTCCATATGGAACAAACTTTTCACGACGGAAATGAATAGAGCCATCCCCACCGTCGCCGGCTTTCACGAAGATTTTTGTATGGTCGTAAAACATAATGTGTCCCCAAAATATATTTCATGTGATTTATCTGTATTTTTGCAGTGAGTTGGAGTATATCATATTATCGGACATAGTGCCATAAGAGAGAAGGAGATAAGATCAATGCTGATCCCGATCCCGGTGATACCGGGAAAATAGACCAGGTGCCATAGCCGCCTGCCGATGGGTTGCAGTTCCCTGTACTATCCAGGCTGCAATACGTTCCACTTAAGCTGCCGTCAGCATTCAAACGCCCCTGAAAGAAGAGAGGTGCTCCTACCTGCTTACTATTTACTGTAAACTGAACAGCGCCCGCATGATTGATAGTTCCGCTAAATCGACCACTCCCTACAAGTGGGGTAGCTACTACGAAATTACCACGAAGGTTTCCTTTATCCTGCTTGATTGAGGAGAGTGACATGTTTGCAGTGAGGTTTGCTGGGCTGTTATGTATGCTACCGTTATAAGCTCCATTCAAAGTTGGAATGCCCGCTGCAGGGCTTGTAGGGGAGCTTGGTGCTAGACTCGGACTTGGAATGGGTGTCGCTCTATGCGTGACTGAGACAGTAGGTTTATGCTCAACCGTTGTGGTGGGCGTAAGAGTAGTTTGAGTTCGCTGATGCCCAATTATTGCAGGCAAAAGAAGCGCTGCGGCAACCCCGCCAATGAGTAGCGCAATCAGCACCAGAAGAAGTGCAGCTAATCTCCTGCGTCGACCTTCTGGACGCTCCTGCATAGCTACCGTAGCAGCATTGTTAAATGCTGGAATAGGTGTATTAACCACAGCAGGTCGAGACTGAGAAGCAACTGGCCCAGGTATAACAAGCGGTGCAGGTGGTTGATGATCTATAGGTTGGGCATTGAGCTCCTGCCAGAAATCCTGTATTGTCGGAAAACGGTCATTAATATCTAAAGCCATAGCACGATAAATAGCATCAGCTACGTGTTGTGGAACATTCGGCGCGAATTTGTGTATCGGCTCGAGAGGGTCAGTTCCCTTACTCCCCATTTGAGTAGTTCGATAGAAAGAATCCACAGGAACTACACCCGTCAACAAAGCATAGATGGTTGCACCCAGGCCATAAATATCTGTGCGCGTATTGGTGCCCATACCATATTGCTCAGGCGCTCCATAGCCAGGTGACGCATGGCGCACCGCAGTTGTTGTAGATTCGGGGTCAAATTCCTTGGCGATGCCAAAATCAACCAGTACTGCCTTATCGCCCGATGCCGGTACAATGATATTAGCAGGTTTGATATCGCGGTGAATAATGGGAGGCTGTTGATTGTGCAGATAGGATACAGCGTTCATTATTGGCGCCATAAAACTGAGAACTTGTGGCACTGAAAAGCGCTTTCCTGGCTGATGCTGGCGAAGCACTTCCAGGTTCGACCCTTCGACATAGTCCATAAGCATATAGGCCCGGTCATTTTTTTCATCCTCAAACACATGATAGACACGGGGGAGCGCAGGATGATCGAGTCGCCTGAGCAGGTCAGCTTCGAAGACGAAGCGCTTCCGCTCTAGTTTATAGCATCATCTCATTATAGTGCAAGCAGGATACTTATTAGCAAACTCAGGCATATAATTAATCTTGCATAGATAATATATTAGAGCTTTCTAAGTTTCTTGTTCATTCTCGTAGGTGATGAGACGTGCGCCACGCGAATATGTGAAGTAGGTCCAGGCCCACTGAAAGAGAGCTACAAACCGATTGCGGAACCCTATCAGGTAATAGATATGCACGACAAGCCACATCAACCAGGCAATTAAGCCTGTCAGCCGGATTTTGCCGATATCCACAATGGCGTAGGAACGCCCTACTGTCGCCAGGTTCCCTTTATCACGGTATTGAAATGGCTTGTTCAGTTCCTTGCCCTCAACGCGATGAGCAATCACGGAAGCTACGTAGCGACCAGCCTGCATAGCAACCGGTGCAATCCCTGGAAGCGGCTTTCCGTCTTGTGTCGCGCTGGCAGTGTCCCCAATCACAAACACATTTGCATGACCGGGAACAGATAGGTCACTTAATGCCTTCACGCGGCCTGCGTGGTCCACTTCAGTGCCTAGCCACTTACCGGCAGGAGAGGCTGAAACACCAGCGGTCCAGATAATCGTCTTTGCGGGGATGCGCTCTCCCGCTACCATGACGCCGTACTCGTCTATCTCTGAAACAGGGGCATTCGTGCGTACTTCAACCCCCATTCGGGTCAGTTTCTTCTGTGTTTTGCCTGCCTGCGACTCGGGAAATGCACCCAGTATCC
>WNFY01003597.1_pt1 | contig 25953 bp, 25 predicted proteins | sample 5400091 | NCBI WGS metagenome assembly WNFY01 (sample SAMN13153364, study PRJNA577476) | soil metagenome | isolation source: 60 cm soil or saprolite under grassland replicate 1 | place: USA:California | collected 2016-06-15 | reverse complement strand
TGAGGCACGCCGCCAGCGTTGATTCTGAGCCAGGATCAAACTCTCGTTAGAATTTGTTCTCTGGAACATTATCGTACTGGTTGTTCAGTATCCGATAATGACTCTTCTTCAGAGTTTTGAACGTGAGCTTTATCGCTCAGCGTTTGACTCCCAAAGGTCATTGATATGGACACGCTCTATCTAGTTTTCAAACATCGATTCCAAATTGTCTTTGGATTGCAATACAGACGACTTGATCTCGCCCTAAGCAAACGGGGATTCTAACCGACGAGTCCCACTCTGTCAACCGGCGCTACATCTTTGACATCTTTGTGAAAGGAGCGCCAAGGGCCAACAAAAAGCGCCGCCTCTTTCGCAAGTCTCCATCGAGAAAAAGCGGCACTCAACCTATTCCCCACCTGTCAATTTTCCATTCCGAGGGAAGTGGCATTATAGGGAGAAACGCCTCCTTGTCAATAGCTCAAAACTCCCAATATGAAATCATCTGAGTACGTGATTCGTGAGGCGTGTTTTTGGCGGGGAGGGTGGTTGAGTTGTCCTTATTAACACCGTACTGCACCTCTTTCATTTCTCCATTCTCTTCCTGACTTCTGACGGTAAAGGTCTTGTTATCGCCGCGGCCCGCAATCCGCACTGGTAAGTACCCCTTTATGTCAGGACCGCGATAAGCGGTGTAGTGTTCCTGATTTCGCTTGTCGTAACCGAGCACATAAATGCGATCAAAGTCAGGTTCATCGATGGAATGCGGTTGATTCGAGCTGCTCTTCTCGAGAATCACCCAGCTGCCGGGCTTTGCTTCACGGGAGACATCTTTGTCCCTGGGAGAGCCTTCTTTCTCGGTCGGATCTCCATCAAGCCGCTGCCATGCAACAAACTCTCGTCCTGTACGATAAAAAATAATGTCGCTTGGGACTGTCAATTCAACTTGCTTCCCATAAAGCCACCCCGCGGGAGCAGGTGAAATCGCGGGCCCAAGACGCACCCTGTACCAGAGCTCGTTTGTCTCTTCAGGTTGATTCTCGTCCTGGTCTGTCCTTCCCGCTCTCGGGTTGGTCTGCGGAGCGCTACCTGCTTTGGGGGCTACGTCACTCTCGATGGTTTCCGAAGACTTTGGCTTGGGCACCCGTTTCCAACTGATGATTTCAAAGTTGGCTCCGCTATCGAGGCGCATCATGATGTTTTCGTTTCCACTTCGGTCCGGAGAGAGGCGAAGGTTTGAACTCGCGCGAAGTTGTCCCGTGGCCTGAGCCGGCACTCCCTTGTCTTCATCCGCCAATTTTTTCGATGCTCCCAAAACATCGTCGGGCATAACGTTTCGCGCTTCGATCCAACCTTCAGTGTTTTCCTCGTCGTGCGCCTGCACGCGCAGCCAACGCTCCTTCTTCGTAAGAACTGCGAATCTGCGCGCGCCTGGCCACAATAACCCCGCCGTCATTTCGTTTCGCCAGCGTGTTACAGCCATTAATGAGAGCTGATAGAGCAACTAAGAGGACGATTCCTGGGGAGCGCATAATGGCGGACTTAAATGAGTTAATCATGGTTAGAGCCAGACCTAATTCCTATAACCGAGTGAACGCAATAACTTCCTTTGTTCTTTGCTTAGTGTTTCCTTCACTACTAGATGCTGCGAAGCGCCAGCCGACTGTACCTCCAAACCGTAGCGGCCGACCACGGTCCCCAATTCTATCGAACTGCTGTCCCGGATGTAAGACTTCGTGAGCTGTTTCATTCCTTCGGGAGCACTCAAGAGGCTGATTATAACTTCGTTTGCGTCCAGGCGCTCGTCATGGCGTGTAAGAAATAATCGACGATAGATATCGTCGAGCGACAACTTGCCACCCGTCTTAGCCCTCAATTCAAGGTCGTAGACAAAAGCCAGCAACATCGCCTTGTCATAGACAAGAGACGACCCTCCGGTAAAACGCCTTCCGGAAGCCTCAATCAAGGAAACTTCATCCCTATTCGGAGATGAAAGGTAAGAATCGTAAACCCGTGAAATCGTATTGAGGTATTCATTAAAGTCGATATATCCCAAGCGCAGAGCTGTTCTCAGTGCCTGGTAAAGGGTAAACCCTTCGAAAAACCAGTCGTAATCTCCTGCTAAACGAACCCCGTTAGGTACCCACAGGTGGAAGAATTCATGAGTGAAAGCTATTCCTAGTCTAGCCAATGAATCCTGACGTCGGCCATTCCGGCCAAGCATCAGCATCACCGTTGAGCCACGAGTCTCAGCACTCCAACGGCCGGCCGCCACCTCGTCGGGAAACGGGGCCAACATCAGAATCGATCTGCCAGTAATCCTAAAGTCCGTTAGTTTGATGTACTCCTTAATGACATCCGCGGCAATCTTTACCACCTCCTCATCCGCAAAGTTCCACTGAGACGCGGTAACAAAAGCTACCTCCATCGATTCAGTGTGCCAAACCTTCTCACGCACCGTCCTGCCCACGAAAAACACCGCCGCGTCTGGTTGAGAAACTCGGTATTGGCCACTTTGGTCAGGACGAATTGCCGAGGCGATGCTCCAGCCTGGTGGCAGATTGAAGTCAATGAGTAGGGGTTCATGACTTGTATCTGGGCCAAGGTTCGGCAGCAGATCACTCAGCATCAGAAACCCCATGTCTTTGGTTAACCATGAGGTGTGCGCCATGTCAGCCTTTCGTTCAGGGACCGCGAGCTTTACAGAGTACCGAAAGGTTGTGGCCGGTGTTGATAGACGAAATTCACCGGGAGCGATCTTTCGCGCAGTCGTCAACTCTCCGCCTTTTCCGAGGAAATCAAAACTTTCTATCCGATAGCCCAGCCCAAGGATTCCTCCAGAGGAGTTGCGAAAAGAAATCTCGTCAACTCCGTGCGCGTACTCACCTGCGATATCAACTTCTGAAGCAACATCGGCGGAAATTTTAATTTGGATTCTCGATACTTGTGCCTGAGCAGCGACAGGGATCCCAAGAACGTATAGGCCAATCGCTAAGACGATGAGTCTAATAGCCAGTGGAGAATAGAGTAACGATCGGACCATTAAATGTGATGAAATTGGGAGCCAAATAGCTGGTTAGAAAGGTTTGACACTGCGTTGCGGCGCTTTTATAGTACTCGGCGGACTCTAACATGGTCCTGAAGATCGTGACCAGCACACTAACAGCCAATACCTTCAGCCAACGCTCGTCTTTCTCGCGCGCGTTGTCGCTACTGCTGTTGGTTTTTATTGTTTACGGAACCACCGTTGAAGCCGCCCACCGGCACGGCGGGATCGTTACCGCCAGCAACTCGGTTAACACGACGTCGCTCGCGAATTCCGGGAACAGCAAAGCTCTCCGGTTGAATCTCATCGGCTGTGGCGACTGTCTGATCTGTCAACTTCATCAGCACTTCTCAACCACTCTCCTGAGTACTCGTTCAGGCCTGGCGCCGGCACGCTTCCGTACCGAGTATTCTGAAACGGCTTCGGTAGCTTCCCAATCTCAGATTAACGCGCCGCGAACCGGCCGTGCCCCTCCTCGACCTTCTCTCTTTCAGTGACGCACTTAGCGTAGCTACTCCGCCCTCGTGGCGACGATATGCTTCGCAGCGACTCTCGATACCTCTCTGCTGTAAATGCCAAGACAGGCAAACAATAGCGAGAGTACTCGAGTTGCAGCGACTTTTCAGAGAAAGGTACCGACATGATTCAAAGAATTTTCAACGCGCTTAGCGTTCTTTTGTTACTTACCCTTGTCGCGATAAATCTCACCTCAGTGCAAGCTCAAGCCCTCGGGGCGGGAACCATCGAAGGCACCGTTGTCGACCCTAACAACGCTGCGGTTCCCACTGCCAATGTTACCATTAGCAATCCTATTACCGGTTACACGCGTTCCACGGTGAGCAACCAGGATGGGACGTTCCGTTTTGATAATGTGCCTCCCAACAATTATCAACTCAGCATCGCAGCAAGCGGATTCAATACCGCAACCCAAAATGTCAGCGTGCGCACTTCCGTGCCGATCAGTTTAAAGGTCCCCCTCGCAGTCGGGAGTGCGAGTGAAAATGTTACCGTCAATACGAGCACGTCTGAGGTTCTAGAAAATGTTTCTTCGACCCACACAGACGTTGACCAAACACTGATGACGAGGCTCCCAATGCGCCAGCCGGGCAACGGGCTTAGCGATGTAGTGACGCTAGCCGCTCCCGGCGTTGTGGCAGATTCTAATGGTTTGTTTCACCCGTTGGGTGACCACGCGCAGACTTCGATTTCGCTGGACAACCAACCGATTTCAGATCAGCAGAGTAAAGCCTTTTCCACGCAAGTGCCGGTAAATGCAATTCAGTCGATGGAAGTCGTCACTGGCGCTGCTCCGGCGGAGTACGGCGACAAGACGAGCCTCGTAATCAACGCGATTACACATTCCGGGCTCAACCAGAAGAAACCAACAGGCACCTTCAACTCGCTGTACGGTTCTTTTGGGACTGTCCGCGAAGACGCAACGTTAGGTTACGGGAATGCCAAGCTGGGAAACTTTGTCGCTGTAAACTTTGAGCGCTCGGGCCGCTTTCTTGATGCTCCGGAATTTACGGTGCTCCATGACCGAGGTACCGCGGCAAACATCTTCGACCGTATAGACTACAGCCCCAATTCCAAAGACACTTTCCACCTGAACCTCTTTGTTGCACGCAACCGTTTTCAGACGCCGAATGAGTTTGACCAACAAGCGCTGAATCAGGATCAGGGCCAGCTTGTTCACACCATCAACATTGCACCTGGTTACGTTCATATCTTCAGCCCCACAACCGTGCTATCGATCAACCCATACTATCGGCTCGACAATGTAAAGTACTTTAGCAGTCCGGATCCTTTCTCAGACCAGCCGATAACCTTTGGTGAGTCGCGGAGATTGAACAACGTTGGGATCAAGGCGGATGTGTCTTATGTGAAAGGAATTAACAATGCAAAGTTTGGGGTGCAGTTCTCGCACACTTTTCTAACCGAGGGTTTTCAATTCGGCTTCACCGATCCAAACTTCAATGATCCCACCAGTCCCGACTTCCGGCCCGGGCTCCTGCCTTTTGACCTAACGCGCGGGGGAGCGCCTTTTCTTTTTCATGGACACTCCGACATCAAGCAAGAAGCCCTTTACGCACAGGATAACTTGACGCTCGGAAATGCAACTGTCTCGCTGGGTTTGCGCTTCGATAACTATAACGGAATCACCCATGATCGCCTGCTGCAGCCCCGCCTTGGTATCTCGTATCTGGTAAAACCGACCAACACCGTCTTGCGCGGGTCCTATACGCGCAACTTCGAAACGCCTTACAACGAGAATCTGGTTCTATCCAGTGCGACCGGCGCGGGTGGTCTTGCCAATGGAATCCTCGGCGATACCAGCAATCAACCGCTTCAGCCAGGCCGTCGTAATCAGTTCAACGTTGGCTTTCAGCAAGCGCTCGGGAAATATATTGTGATTGATGGTGATTACTTCAATAAGCGGACTAGCAACGCCTACGACTTCAACGTGCTTTTCAATACTTCGATCATCTTCCCTATTTCGTGGGCCAGTTCGAAGCTTGACGGGGCAAGTTTGCGCGTTAACCTGGCGAACTACAAAGGTCTATCGGCTTTCATGGTCGCCGGGCACACGCGAGCAAGATTCTTTCCGCCGGAATCGGGAGGTCTGTTCTTCAACTCGGATTTACCGACAGGGGTATTCCGCATTGACCATGATCAGAAGTTTGAACAGACAACGGATGTTCAATACCAGTTTAGGAAATGGAAAAAGTTGGCGCCCTACCTTGGCTTTACCTGGCGTTACGATAGTGGTTTGGTATCAGGAGCGGTACCAGACTTTGACACTGCGCTCACCTTTACGGCAGATCAACAAGCTCAAATAGGTCTGTTCTGCGATGGAGTGTTCGCCACTCCAACGCAGCCGATTACAAGCTGCACGTCCTCCAATCGTGGCGCTTTGCGTGTGCGAATTCCAGCGGATGGAACCGCAAACGATGATACCAACCCTCCCCGGATCGCGCCTCGACACTTGTTTGATTTCAGCGCAGGAACTGACAACCTGTTCCGCACTGAACATACTCGCGTGACTCTGCGTTTCACAGTCATTAACCTGACAAACAAGGAAGCGCTTTACAACTTTCAGTCAACCTTTAGTGGGACGCATTTTGTTACCCCGAGAAGTTATCAGGGGCAAATCGGCGTCACTTTTTAGGCTGAGAACTCCATTGCTAAGGCCGTCGTGCTGCACTGTCAGCGCGGCGGCCCTTTCATGCGAAGGGAACGAAGGTGAAACTCAAGCAGTCCGTCCGTCGTACTCGCACGTAGACGGTAGGACGGAAATGCGGTCATTCTTTGCAGAATCCATCGCTGGAACTCGTTGACAGCCAACGTTGAGCACCCGTAGAATGGCGCTGTTTCAATGCCTTTTAGCGATCCCCGCTCTTGGCCTTTAACTACTGAGGACTTAGCCGTGAGCCTGGTCAAGATCATCGTAATCACCATCATTGTAATCCTGAGCATTCTCCTGTTCGGGCGTTTTTTCATATAACCCGAACCGGCTGCATGCCCCAGCCCGCGGAACCGCACAATTCTAATCGGCCCTCCTCGAGCTTAGTTTGCCGGTTTGTGCCCAGGCGATTCCCCTTCTTCCTACTCCTCCTTCTTTTGTCAGTGGTTCATCCGGCTCATCTCGCGGCACAAACGGACGAAGTGGTGGTGCGCGTCAGTACCGACCTCTTGCTCTTTCCCGTGCGGATCAGAGACAAACAGGGAAACGCAGTGATGGGTCTAACCGAACGCGATTTGTCATTGAAAGACGAAGATCACGCTACCACTGCAATCCATTTTTCTCCGGGAGCCGAGCGAGTAGCGCTAGTCTTTGCCCTGGATCAATCGGGCAGTCTGCGACAGATAATCTCTCAGCAAAGAGATGCGGCTTTGGCGCTGTTTGGTCGGTTTAGTCAGCGCTCACGAGTCGCGGTTCTGCGCTTTGCCGAAAGACCGCAGGTGGTGGCGCCGTTTGGCAGAGATACAGAAACGGCGCGCGCGGCCTTCAATTTTTCGGTTGGTAATCAACACACGGCAATTTTCGATGGCGCGCAAATGGCCATCAACACGCTTAACAGCCTCCCCAGCGATCGATCGGAACGACGCATTGTTATTCTGATTAGCGATGGACTCGACAACGCCAGCACGATTAAAGCGAGCCAGGTGATCGAGGAAGCGCAGGAAAAACATGTTTCTTTTTATGTGATTCACTTGCCGCTTTTCGAGCCACGTGCTGGCCGATTAGCCATACGTCAACCAGCAAAAGGCTTCCGTGACCTGGCAGAAAAGACCGGCGGCAAGTACTTCCTTGTGGGAGATGTGAACTCTGCGCTCACGCCTTCAAAAAACAACGATTTAACACCCATCTTTCAGGCCATCGAAGAAGACTTGAAAAGCCAGTACCTTCTCGGCTTCTATATTGCTGAAAGCGCACGCGATGGCCGCCGGCATCGTTTCTCAGTCAGGCTTGTGCCACCCAATCTTGAGTACTCGGTCGGAAAACTCGGATACTCTAGCACTCATAACTTTTTTGTGAACATGCATCCTGGCGATACTAAAGTCCCAAAGTAATTTTATCGGTTATCATAAGATTAAAGTTCTTTCATCACTTGCTGAACATGTCTGAAAACAACAAATTTGGTTTACGGCCCATTCGTCGAGCACTTATCAGCGTCTACGACAAGACCGGCATCGTTGAATTTGCACGCGAGCTAAAGCGGTTCGATATCGAAATCATCAGCACCGGCGGCACCGCAACGGTCTTGCGCGAAGCTGGAGTTGAGGTACGTGAAGTATCCGAAGTGACCGGCTTTCCCGAGATGATGGATGGAAGAGTGAAGACGCTACATCCCCGAATTCATGGCGCGCTGCTTGGGTTGCGTGACAACTCTGAACACCAGACTGCGATGCGCGAGCATGGCATTGAGCAGATCGATATACTCGTGGTTAATCTCTATCCGTTCGAACAAACGATTCGCCGAGAGGACGTCACACTGGAAGAGTCGATTGAGCAGATAGATATTGGCGGCCCAGCAATGATTCGCTCGGCCGCTAAGAATTTTCGTGATGTCGCAGTCCTTGTCTCACCTTGGCGCTATCCAGACGTTATGAACGAGTTGCGCGAATACCAGGGTAAACTATCGCTGCGTACCCGCATTGAACTTGCGCAGGAAGCCTTTTCCCGAACTGGCGCTTACGACACACTGATAATGGCTTACTTGAGCTCCAAGTTCTCGGTCGCTGAACGCACACAGGTTGGACCGGCAAGAGGCGGCGGCGGTTGTTATCAGGAGTTCAAGCTTGAAGAGTTGGCAAACAAGTTTAACGAGTCCACGGAGAATCTCCCTGGGCGCGGGTTCCTCCTCCTCCAGAAGATGTCCGACTTGCGCTACGGTGAAAATCCCCACCAAAAGGCTGCGTTGTATGATCGAGGCGAGAGAGGCGGTGTCGCTCATGCTGAATTGCTGAATGGCAAGGAAATGTCTTTCAACAATTACGTCGATGCCGATGCCGCGTGGCAGCTTGTTTGTGATTTCGACGATCTTGCTTGTTCAATCATTAAGCACACAAACCCAAGCGGTGTTGGGCTAGGAACCACTGGCGAGGAAGCTTACCGAAGGGCTCTCGTGACAGATCCAGTTTCTGCATTTGGGGGTATTGTAGCTTTCAATCGAACGGTCGACGAAGCAGCAGCACGTGCCGTAATTGAGATATTCACCGAGGTAATTATCGCTCCGCATTACGAAACAGTCGCGCTCGACATCCTTCGCACAAAGAAAAGTCTTCGGGTCTTGCGCACATCGGGCACGCCAACCGCAGAAGGACTTGACTATAAGCAGATTAGCGGTGGCATGCTGGTACAGAGGCGCGACAGCCACAGACTCAAACGAGAAGACTTGAAAGTGGTTTCCAGGCGCGAGCCTACGGAAGAAGAGATCCGAGCATTGCTCTTCGCCTGGACCGTTTGCAAACACACAAAATCAAATGCAATCGTCTATGCTCGAGAGGGTCAGACTGTTGGCGTGGGTGCTGGGCAGATGTCGCGTGTTGATTCAGTGAAACTCGGCGCCATGCGAGCGCAGTTGCCGATCAAAGGCTCCGTGCTTGCTTCCGATGCCTTCTTTCCTTTTCGGGACGGCATCGACGAGGCGGCAAAGCACGGAATCATAGCAATTAGCGGAAAAACCCAGCGAGTAAAGTTCGCCCGAGGACGAACTACAGCCGTTCTTAAAGGAGCCGTCGTCCGTGGTACAAACGACCGGTACGTTCTCGGCGCTCGCGCGGGTCAAACCATGATCGTCCACATCACAGCGAGAGAGAAGAACGCGGTCTTCACAATCCTGGGACCTGACGGGACTGCCCTTGAAGGCACTCAAGAAGGCGTGGATGCAATTGATTGGACCGGTGAACTGCCGCTATCAGGTGATTATTCGATCTGGGTTTCGCCTTCGCGTGGCAATGCAACTTACACGCTGGAAGTAACTATTCGGTGATCGCTTTGAGGGGTAGTCTCAGACTTGCCCGAGGGCCAGACGATGATTGATACTGCGGATAAGAGAGGTTAACTCATGGAACAAAACGAGAACTTATCAACCCAGGGCTCGGACGGTTTTATTCGTTGTCGTTATTGTGGACAACGAAACCAAACGCGCACCGACAATGGCGAGCCTCGCTGTGGACGTTGCCGTATGCCGCTTTCTGACAAGCCTCATAAGAAGTTCGCGGATCTTGATAAGGATCAGTACATCCATCCAGCTGATAGTCGGGCGTTGGCAGCGCTTCGTGCGATCCCGGGCATCGATTCAGCTCTGAAAAAATTGTTAGCAATCACGGGCGAGTCGGCAATCCGCGTCATCTTTACAGCTAGCGCGATCAAGGTCACGCCAAAACAGTGTCCGGATCTCCACGCCAAACTCCAGATTGCCTGCACTACGCTCGGCGTCGACATGCCCGATCTATTCGTGCAGCAGAATCCGGTTGCAAACGCCTTCACGGGAGGAGTAGAGCGGCCAGTGATCGTTCTATATTCCCAGTTGATTGAGCGGTTGACTGATGAAGAAGTGCTGGCGGTGGTGGCGCACGAGGTCGGTCATATCCATGCTGAACACGTCTTGTATCTCACGGCGGCCCGGCTGCTCGAATTCCTGGCGAAGAGCGCCGTTCTTGCTTCGCCGCTGATACCAATTGTTAAAGAGATCTTAACGCTAACTATGCGATCAGCTTTGCTGGCGTGGGCGCGACGCGCAGAACTTTCCTGCGATCGTGCGGCGCTGCTAGTTACGCAAGATGCGCACGTCATTGGTCGTACAATGATGAAACTTGCGGGCGGCACGTACGCCTCCAGAGTGGACTACCAACAATTTCTCGCGCAGGCTCGAGATTTTCAAAAGAACTATGATGAGAAGGCGCTTGATCGATTTTGGGCTGATGTGATCACATCAGGCCTGAGCCATCCGTTTCCTGTCTGGCGCGTTTCAGAGATACTGCAGTGGGTCGAAAGTGGACAATACAAGGAATTGATTACGGGCCAGCCGGAAAGTGCAGCAGCCTAAAAAACAGGTTTCAAGTTTCAGGCTTGAGGTTCCAAGGTGGCAACGTTGATCCATTCTCAAGCTGATCAATCCTAACAGTACTGGAAAACCTGAATCGACGCTGACGTGCAAACATCACACGCACAACTGGAAATCCGGAACCTGAAACTTGAACCCAGAACTTGAAACCTCAAACTTGAAAACTCCCAAGCAAACATGCTCAAAGACAAAAACGGAATAATTTTCGGAGTTGCCAACAAGCGTTCAATAGCTTGGGCAACAGCCCAGGCGCTTCATGACGCAGGAGCGCGACTCGCATTTACCTATCAGGGGGAACGGCTTAAAGAAAACGTACAGGGCTTGACCAGAGAGGCGATGCCCGGCTCGCTAATAATTCCCTGCGACGTCACCAAACAAGAGGAAGTTGACGAGACCTTCAAGCGCGTGAGTCAAGAATTTGGCCGCCTCGACTTTGTGATTCACAGCATCGCATTTGCCCCGCGAGAAGCTCTTGACGGTGAGTTCCTCACTACCAGCCGCGAGGCGTTTTTGACTGCGCTAGAGGTGAGTGCCTACTCGCTGGCCCAAGTCGCTCGCGCCGCAGAACCTTTGATGACCGAAGGTGGAGGCATCGTGACCATGACCTATTATGGTGCGGAAAAGGTTATCGCCGGCTATAACGTGATGGGCGTAGCAAAGGCCGCGCTCGAAGCCAGTGTCAGGTACCTCGCCAAGGACCTTGGTCCTCGCAACATCCGCATCAATGCCATTAGTGCGGGACCGATTCAGACTCTTTCAGCCAGAGGTGTAGCCGATTTCACTTCCATGTTGAAGCACGTTGCTGAACGGGCGCCACTGCGTCGTAATGTCGAGCCAAGGGAGGTCGGCGACACTGCACTTTTCCTCTGTAGTCCACTGATTGCGGCTACAACATAATGGGCATCTGAGCGGAGACTCTATGGCACAACCAGAAGACGAGACCGAACCGCATCCGGGCACAACTCAGGACGAGCAACTATTACGCAGTCCGCGCCCCGATGAGTTTACTCACACTGACACCTGGCGCGTATTTCGAATCATGGGCGAGTTTGTCGAAGGGTTTGACGAACTCGCTACGTTGACCCGCGGCGTCTCAATCTTTGGATCCGCCAGGGTGCAGCCAGATCACCCCGAGTACAATGCGGCACGCGAAACGGCTTCCCTGCTCGCGCGCGAAGGATTTGCGGTGATTACGGGCGGCGGCCCAGGCATCATGGAAGCGGCAAACCGCGGGGCTTTTGAGGCCGGCGGACTTTCTGTCGGCTGCAACATTGAGCTACCGTTTGAGCAGAGATCCAACCCGTACCTGACACGCAGTCTGAAATTCAAATACTTCTTCGTCCGCAAGATGATGTTCGTGAAGTACAGCCTGGGCTTTATCATTTTTCCGGGGGGCTTCGGCACACTCGACGAGTTATTTGAAGCATTGACTCTGATTCAGACAGGTAAAATCAGCAACTTTCCGGTGGTACTTTATGGTACGCGTTACTGGAAGGGCCTGCTCGACTGGACGCGAGAGTTTGCGTTGCAAGAAGGAAAGATTTCCGCCCAGGATCTGGATTTGCTTCATCTCACCGATTCGCCTGCAGAGATTGTTCAAATTGTACTTGACAGCGAAAACTCGCTTCACCCTCTTCATAAGTCACTCGGCGATGAGTATCGCGCTGTACAAACGTGAGCCTGGTACCGTTGCCCAAACTCAACGGCTGAATTTACGACTCGAGACTTTTAGCAAGCCATTCAAGATAGGGAAGTGAGCCCTCAACTATCGGCAGGGCCAGGATTTCGGGGGTTTCATAACTGTGTAAACTGCGCACTTCACGTTCGAGTTGTGCAAACCTTGAGCGAGCCGTCTTCGCGATGACCAGCACCTCAGCGGCGCGTTCGATGTTTCCCTTCCACCTATAAACAGACTCGATTCCGGGAAGTACTTGCACACATGCTGCTAAATTGGAACCGACAAGCATGTCTGCAAGCCGTGTTGCTTCTGCAGCGTTGGCAGCAGTGATGAATACTGCAATTGCTTCGGACATCTCACTTGTTCCTCATTAGAATCCAGGAAGCTTCGTCCCGGTCATCTTGTCTCTAGGTGTCTTCGTCTGTTTCCTCTTCGTCTTCTGAAATCAGAGTTCCTGTCAACGGTGTGGTGTCATCACCAAAAAAGGCGGAATAGAGTTCCTGAGCACGATCAAGATCGCGCTCATCAACAAGAATTACCGCGCCTGGCGCAGTAGCCGACAACAACGGGGAAAAAGCATCAGAGCCACCCGATTGGACCACGGACCGGATCCCATTCTGCCGCAGTATGTCGTTAACCATTTCTGCTTCGGCGGGCGAGCCGACGTTGTGTAACGGAAGAAATCTCGCCTCGCTGTTGTCGTGGGAAGTGGTGGCATCTAATTGTTGGACAAGTGTCGCATTGTCGTCGGGGCAGACATTTACACCAGCCTGATACTCGGCTTCGCAAACGGGACAAAACATTTGGACCTCCGTGATCGTTTCCCTGAATCCATGATATGTTTCAAGTTTCAGGTTTCAGTTTCAGGTTTCAAGTTCACGTTTCAAGTTTCAAGTTTCAAGTTGCAGGTTCGAGGGTTTAAGAACAGCACTCTGAACTTGAAACTTGGGACTTTGAAACTTGGAACTTGAAACCTAAAACTTGAAACTTAGAATTCTATTTCGCTGCTTGAACCGCTTTCTTAAACGGGATCTCTTCGAAGTGTGTGATCTTCTTAAAGGCACGAAAACGCTCGTTGATCTCATCCGGCGTGAGTCGCTGCGTCCGCGCAGTGCCGAATTCCTCGACATTGAATGACGCCATCACAGACCCGAAGATCATTGCTCGACGCATGGCGGCCTCGTCTAAATTCTCCTGACTGGCTAAATAGCCCATAAAGCCTCCGGCAAAAGTATCGCCGGCGCCGGTTGGATCAAACACAGACTCCAGTGGGTAAGCTGGAATCGCAAAGTAACTGTCGGCCGTGAAAAGTGCAGCTCCGTATTCTCCACGTTTGACGATGAGCGCTTTCGGGCCCCACGAAAGAATCGTTTTTGCGGCTTTGATCAAATTAGGGATTTCGGTCAACTGACGCGCCTCAGCGTCATTGATGATTACGAGGTCAACACCTCGAATAGTGCGCAACAGCGACTCACGCGCCAGGTCAATCCAAAGGTTCATCGTGTCGAGCGCCACCAACTCTGCATTTGGCACCTGCTCTCGCACGCCGCGCTGGAGATCCGGCTGGATATTTCCCAGGAAGACAAGACGCGCACCTTTGGAAGCCTCCGAAAGTTTCGGTTGGAACTTCGCAAAGACGTTCAAATCGGTGTACAGCGTATGGGCCATATTCAGATCATAGTCATAGCGCCCGCCCCAACGAAACGTCTTGCCGTCGGGAATTCTTTCCAGGTCACTGGTGTCAATCCCATGCTCACTAAACATCTGCAGTTCCTCGCTGCCGAAATCGCCGCCGACAACGGCGACAATGCGCACGTCAGTGAAGAAGCTTGCCGAGATGGAAAAATGTGAAGCGGAACCGCCGAGCATCTTTTCACATTTGCCAAACGGCGTGTCAACGGCGTCATAGGCCACTGAACCGACAACTAGCAAGGACATTCAGTCTGCTCCTGGTCAATTTGAGATTTACAAACTATGGTTCCTTGGACTTCGGCCCGCCGAGTGCTTTCAAGTCCTCCTCTGCTTGCTGCCTAAACCGACTCTCCGGGTGGTCAGTAATTAAACGCGTCAGATAATCTCGCGCCATGTCGCGAAACTGCTCGGTCGTTAAAGTGCGCTTGCTGGTCCCGTCGAAGGTCACATACAGCGAGGGCGCCTGTTTTCCTTTTTTGTCTGCTAGCGAAAGGCTGCTTTCGCCGGCAATCAGAAGCACCTCTTCGATCCTCGCAAAGTTTGGGTTTCCGGCAATTATTTCCTCACACCGCTTCAAAGCCGCAACATAAGCCTTCTTAAGTTTGAAATAGTTCCGCGCAACTTCAAGATTATGCAGTGAATCCTTTTCAAGTTCCGGATCGCGAATAGTGGTAGGATCCGGGCCCGCTTTAACGCCGCCCTGGCCACGCACCAGCGGGACGGAAATCATCAAGCCAATTGCAAACAAGAATCCTAAGATAAGTTTCTTTCGCATCGTCTAACCTCTCAAACCTTGATTCCTCGGTCATCGCTGGCGCCGTGAGCGTTGGGTCTAACTCGGCCCGTACTTTCTGATAATTGCTTCCAGCTTCTTAGCAGTTTCAGCCGGCCAAAGATTCGGTGGAGTAAATATCGCATTCTTCAGAGCCGAGCCGCACTTACAGGTCCGTTCCTGCATACGCAACATCTTGACGGCATCGTGCATTATGATTTGGGCGTTGCGAACATTCTTGTTCAGATATTCAATCACTGTATCGACAGTGACAGCATCATGACCAGGGTGCCAGCAATCATAATCGGTAACGAGCGCCAAGGTGGCATAACAAATTTCCGCCTCGCGAGCCAGCTTGGCTTCCTGCAAATTTGTCATGCCGATGATATCCATGCCCCACGAGCGATAAACATTGGATTCCGCAACGGTGGAGAACGCGGGGCCTTCCATGCATAGATAAGTCCCGCCTCGATGCGCTGTCACAGCAGCAGAGTTACAAGCTTTCTCGAGCACATCGCTCAACCGACCACAAACCGGATGTGCGAAACTTACATGCGCGACAATTCCACCACCAAAGAAGGTCGATTCCTGGGCCCGAGCCCGCGTGCGGTCAAAGAACTGCTCCGGAATAACCATGTCGAGCGGCGCGTATTTCTCCTGCAACGAACCAACCGCCGAAGCCGATAAGATCTGCTCCACGCCGAGTAGTTTCATCGCGTATATATTCGCGCGAAACGGCACTTCGGTAGGCGTGTAGCGATGTCCGCGCCCATGCCGCGGAAGAAAGGCAACCAGTTCGTCGCCGAGAGTACCAAGAATGAACGCATCGGACGGCGCGCCGAAGGGTGTATCAGCTGAGACCTCTTCGACGTCCTTGAGTTCTGCCATTTGATAGAGCCCGCTACCGCCAATTATTCCGATTCTAGCTGTGCTCATTGTTGACTGATTGGCGCAATCGCCCTCTGCGCACCGTTGCGGATGTAAGTTAGCGAGTCACTTAGTTGCTCACAGCTTTAAGTTTCCCATCCTCTTCTATTAAACGGCAAAGCGGCATGTCAGGGTCGTGATAAAACAAGCAGAGCCATCCCTCGCGAACGGCCCGGGGAAAGAGTTTTCGTTTGGCCTCGAGCGTCTCAAGCGGAAACAGATCATAGCCCATGATCCATGCCAGCTGAACGTGAAATCGCATCGGCACCAAATCAGCGAATCCAAATATAGTCAGACCCTCTCGCTCTAATCGCCAACACTGCATTGAGCGGTTGTGGCCCGCGTGCGTTTCCATCGAAAGACCCGCCACTACTTCGTAATTCGCATCCTTAGTCTCGAGTTGACCGGACTGCTTGAGTACGTCCCAATTCTCCGGCAAATAGCTCGCCCGATCTCGCTCGGAGGGTGACTCGGCATGTTCCAGCTCGGCGAGCGAAACGAGATAACGCGCGTTCGGGAATGCCGGCCGAACCTTACCTGAATCGTTAAGCGTGTTGCCGCCCGCATGGTCGAAATGCAGGTGCGTGTTGATGACGATTGTTATCTCTTCGGGGTTGATTCCCGTGATGGCCCGTAGAGATTCGCCAAACGGTCGACGACGGTCGATACCGTACATCGACTGGTGCTTAGCGGACCACTTGTCCCCAATTCCCGTCTCGATCAGAATTTTCTCAGAACCCGTATCGATGAACACACAGTTCATGTTCATACGGATCCGGTTTTGCTCATCAGGCGGGCATACCTTCGACCAGAGGTTGCGAGGAACGACTCCGAACATCGCTCCTCCGTCGAGGCGAAATTCTGCATCAGGAATAATCTCGACTCGATATTCGCCAACCTGCATTCCGGGTAACTTGAGTTTCGAACCTATTTCTTGGGCGGCTTTGCAGCCGACTTGCTAGCGGGATTCGCTTTCTTCGCCCCCGAACCCTCGGCAGGTTGCGGCGCTGGCGCTGGACCTTGACCTCCCGGCGCAAGACCTGGAGGCATAGCGGGCTGCATTTGCTGCGCATCTGGCATTTTTACAGGAAAGTTTTCGGCGACCGACACGTGCGATCGCTTCACAATATCGTCCAGAACTTTCTTCTGCTTTTCTTGCTCGACCGCCGCGCGGGCCTTGTCTCGTCCACTCTGTGGTCGCCCCATGGGATTGTCCGACTGGGCGCTTTCGCCGATGAGAATGTGGTGAGCGTGAACCTGCTCTTCCTGTTTGCCGTCCTTGGTCTCAGTCTTGCGCTCATCCAGCTTGATAATGTGATAACCAAATTTGCTTTCGACAACGTCGCTAATCTCACCCGGCTTTAAGGCAAAAGCAGCTTGCTCAAACTCGGGAACCATTTGCCCATGGCCAAACCATCCCAGGTCGCCACCCTTTTCTGCACTTCCAGTATCGGTGGAAAACTCTTTTGCCAACTTGGCAAAGTCTTCCCCAGCGCGAGCTCGTTTCAGCACTTCCTCTGCTTTCGATCGTTTCTGCTTGATGTCGAGCTCGGGGTGCTTGGCAACATATGCATTGATCTCTTCGTCCGAGGCTTTTGTTTTCTCGGCCAACTGGTCCTGCGCATACTTTTGGGCCAGTGTTCTGGATTCCTGAAGCATTAGCTGCAACTGAACTGGACGCTGCTTATCAACTCCGGCAGCAATTCCCTTTTGCTCGCCAATCAACGTTCGGCCAAAATCCTGCTTGAGTGCCTTCAGTTGTTCCTCCGGTATATCCTGTCCCTCAAGCTGCGGACTGGCTTTGATTAATTTCAGCAACTGATTCAGCTTTTCCTGGTTTGCGGGCTGCTTAAAAAACTCTTCAATCTCTGGTTCGGTAATGCTTGTCGCAGCACTGTTTTTCGACTTGAAATAGGCATCTGAGATCACTTGGGCGCGCATTACCGCCATTTGCTGTTTTACTTCGGGGTTGTTGGCCAATCCTTTCGTGCGAGCCTCTTCCGCAAGAGCTAACAAAATTTTCAGATTATCAGCCAAGTCCTTCCGCGCCTTTTCGTCAGACGCTAGTCGAGCTCGATCTCGAGCCGGAAAGTCTTCCACAAGAGTGGTCATATCCTCCGGCGAAAGATTCATGGACTCGGGACGCCGCGCTCTTACCTGCCAGACTATTAACCCGATCGAAAAAACCACAGCCAGCGCCGCTGCGATCCACGCTTTAGTAGTTGAATTCAAGACACTTTCCTTTCTTAACTGAGACTAGGGCGCTGTACCAATTCCAGCAAAACGCCATTAGTTGATGATGGATGAATAAACGCTACAAGGCAACCGCCCGCCCCCAGACGGGGTTCTTCGTCAATCAAGCGCGCGCCCTTCCTGGCCAAGTCAGCAAGCGAAGCGCGAATGTCTCCTACCTCGATTGCCAGGTGATGGATTCCCGGTCCCCGCTTAGCTAAAAACCTACCAACCGGTGAATCCGGTGTTGTCGGTTCTAGCAATTCAACGTGAGTCTCCCCAATTGGCATCATGACTACGCGCACACCCTGCTCTGCAACCTCGTCAGTCGAGTCGACCTCCAATCCCAGCGCATCCCGCCAGACTGCGAGACTCTCGGCGAGTTGGTTTGTTGCAATTCCGATGTGGTCAAGTTTCATAAATAATTGGTCTTTGATCTTAGGCCTTTGGTCTTGGGTCTTTCATCTTCAATCGTTTGGTCTTTGGCTCTAAGGTCTTGGACATTTCTCATTTGAGATTTGACACTGATCATTTGTCATTTCATGTATTTCATATCATTTCACGTTGATTATTTTGTCATTTCGTGTTACCCGCCCGGTGACAAAACTTGAGCGTATCTCCACACATCATTCGGTGTCGTAAGCTCCCAATGACAATTGATCAATGTCAAATCTCAAATGAGAAATGTCCCAAGACCTGAGCCCCAAGACCAAAGTCCAAACGCCAAGACCCAGGTCCTAACTCCATTGTAAAATCTCCTCGACCGCAGAATAAGGATCCCGTTGACGTGTTGCAACTTCCTCCGCCAGGCTATCGAGCCTATCAGAAGCATCTTGTGATTCGAGAATACGGGCTACGAGTTGCTCACGAAGCAGTTCAACAATGCGCCAACGTGCGATTGCTCGACGACGTTCGCTGTTCAGCTTGCCATTTAACTGCGACGTGCGAAATGACTCGATAGCCTGAGCCAGTTCCTCGATTCCCTTACCTGCTGTTGCTACTGTCTTGATGATTGGCGGCATCCAGGCGTCCTGGCGCTCAGCAAGCGAAAGGAGTGCTTGCAACTCCCTTTCAGTCGCGTAAACTCCCTCGCGATCAGCCTTGTTTATGACAAAGATATCTCCGATTTCCATTAAACCCGCTTTGATCGCCTGAATATCATCGCCCATGCCCGGCACTAGCACGACTACAGAAACATCGGCTGCCTTTACAACCTCGACCTCATCCTGGCCAACGCCAACAGTCTCCACAATGACACGGGAATAACCCGCCGCGTCAAGAATGGCTAACGCGTCAACGGTTGCGCGAGCTAAACCGCCCAGATTTCCGCGAGTAGCCATGGAGCGGATAAAGACGTTCCTATCCAGTCCAAGCGTTTGCATCCGAATACGATCGCCGAGAATTGCACCTCCGGAGAAAGGGCTCGAAGGGTCCACGGCGACGATGCCAACTCGCTCTCCGCCCTGGCGATAGAGCAGAGCCAATTTGTCAACGAGTGACGATTTCCCAGCACCGGGAGAGCCAGTGATTCCGATAATCAATGCCCTGCCTGTGCGCGGAAAGATCTCCTTCATCAAGGCAGATGCATCGGGCGCGCCGTCTTCGACCTTCGAAATTGCGCGCGCCACTGCGCGCGGGTCGCCGGCCGTGACCCTTTCGCTCAGCGTCTTCCTTTCCGCAGTCAGGTTCATGAATGCCGGGGGCTGGGCCGACACAGAATTTAATCGAAGGCTGGCGTTCTGATTTTCCGAAGCCAGCCGTCTCATCATTATCTAACCGGCCTGCCGCAAAACTTCGCGCGCGATGATGATCCGCTGAATTTCGGATGTGCCTTCGCCAATCGTACAGAGCTTTGAATCGCGCCAATATTTCTCTGGTGGGTAATCCTTCGTATAGCCGTATCCACCGTGTATCTGAATCGCTTCCTCGCAGACCGCAACACTCATCTCAGAGGCAAACAACTTGGCCATCGAGGATTCCCTGGTCACAGGCTTTCCTGCGTCCTTTAGCCAGGCTGCGCGGTACATCAACAGGCGGGCCGCATCGATCTGGGTGGCCATGTCTGCCAACTTGAACTGAATCGCCTGGAATTCGGAAATGGGTTTGCCAAACTGTTGCCGCTCCTTCGAGTAGTGCACCGCCGACTCGTAAGCCCCCTGAGCTATCCCGACGGCAAGAGCTGCTATCGAAATCCTGCCGCCATCGAGGACCTGCATTGCATTAACAAATCCCTCGCCCTCCTCGCCGAGCAGGTTGTCATCAGAAACGAAGCAGTCTTCGAACACTACGCTTGCGGTCTCTGACGCGCGCAAACCCAGCTTGTTCTCTTTCTTCGAAGGGGAAAAGCCCATCATTCCTTTTTCAAAGATAAATGCCGAAATTCCCTTACTACCCTTGGACCGATCGGTGACGGCCACCGCTACGCACGTGTCGGCGTGAATCGCATGTGTAATAAAGTTCTTCGAGCCGTTTACCAACCACCCGCCATCCTGGTGCACCGCAGTGGTCTTAGTCCCCGAGGCATCTGACCCAGCATCAGGTTCAGTCAGCCCCCATGCCCCGAGGTGCTCACCCCGAGCAAGCGGCACTAGGTACTTTTTGCGTTGCTGCTCGCTGCCAAATACATAGATGTGATTTGAACAAAGGGAATTGTGGGCCGCCACAGAAATTCCCACTGAGCCATCGACACGCGACAGTTCTTCAATGATGGTTGCGTATTCGATGTATCCCATTCCCGCGCCACCGTATTCCTCCGGGAAAATGACACCCGTCAAACCAAGCGCAGCCAACTTAGGCTGCAGCTCAACCGGAAAATGCTGCGTCTCGTCCCACTCCATGACGTGCGGAGCAATTTCTGCCTCGGCAAATTCCCGCACACTCAACTTTATCTGCTGTTGTTCTTCTGTCAGTTCAAAGTCCATGCATGTTCCCCGGTTAACCTGAAACGCAACTTGTTAGCTTGGGCTGGTAAGCTATTGCCTGACTGGCGTACACGACAAAGGCATCCCCGCCTGTCATCTTGATGACAGGCAAGAACACCTGTCGAACGGGCAAGAGCGCCTTTTGATTTTACCCTAATGAAGCTACTAACCGTGACTGGCGCGGCGCTTTACGCGCTTTACGCCCTTTACACTTCTCGCCCTTGGCTCCTTCTGTTCTTTTTTCATGAAGCGCTTCACTTCATCCGGGGTCAGCAATCGCCACCCGCCGTTGCTCAGTCCCGAATCTCCCAGGAAACCGATGCGAACGCGTCGTAACTTCACAACCGAAAAGCCAATGAGATCAAACATGCGGCGAATCTGTTGATTGCGTCCTTGATGTAACAGAATCTCAAACCAAGAGTTGCTGGTGGTCTCTTCCAACCTGGTGATCTTCGCCGGAGCGGTACGAGTCCCATCGTCCAGGGCAACTCCTCGCCTTAGTCGCTCGATCGCCTCTTCCGGGGGGACGCCCTTTACCTTTACTTCATAGACTTTTTGTACGCGGTTGCGGGCGGCGGTAATGAAGTTGGTAAAGTCGCCATCGTTTGTCAGGAGCAAAAGGCCCTCGGTGTTGAAATCCAAACGACCCACCGGATGAACTCTCCCTAAAGACCGGGGCAGAAGGTCCACCACCAGGGGCCGTCCCTCGGAATCTGAAACACTGGTTAAGTAGCCCTTTGGTTTGTTCAGTAATACGTAGACCTTTTGCCGGGCTTTCAGCAGCGGGTTGATTAACTTGCCCTGGACTTTTACATGGTCCTTTTCGGGATCGGCTTTGCTTCCGAGTTCGTCAACCACTTTACCGTTAACGGTCACCTGTCCGGAGGCAATCAATTCTTCAGCGTGGCGGCGAGAGGCAAGGCCTGCGGCAGCAATCAGTTTTTGTAACCGCTCTTCCATAATCAAAGCTGCTGCTGCCTCCTGCTCCTGCCGTCTGCTTTCTGCTTCTGCCTTCTGCTCGTTACGCGCTGCCACCGGCGAGGTCTTCAAAGTCCTCTATGCTCGGCAGCTCCGAGAGGTCCTTAAGACCGAATTGCATCAAAAACTCTTTCGAAGTGCCATACATCATGGGCCGCCCAACCGTTTCCTTTCGACCCTTGGCTACGATCAACTTCTTGTCGAGCAACGTCTTAATTGCTGAAGGCGACTGTACGCCGCGAATCTCCAGAATCTCGGGAACTGTTACTGGTTGACGGTATGCAATGACTGCCAGAGTTTCGAGCGAGGCAAGGGTAAGCTTGGCGCTCGGGCGCGTTCGCAAAAACGCGCGAACATGTTCGTGGTACTCAGGTCGAGTCGCGAATTGCCAGCCTCCGGCAACTTCACGCAACTGCAAACCTCCGTTACGTCCGTTGAACTCTTTAACAAGTTCTCCGATCGCTTGCCCGACGCCCTCGCGATCCTCCTTTAGAATTTCAGCTATCGTTTTCGCGCTAAGAGGCTCTTCAGCGACAAATATCAAAGCTTCGATGACGCCGATACGCTCGATCATGCTTTGAACCGTATGAGGGGCATCGTCCGTTTCGGCGCCGGTCGCGTCAGCAGTGCCCTGCGTCGCTTCTTGCGCAGCCACCAGCGCCTCAAGCTCCCGGCTTGCTTCCTGATTTAACGCCTCTTGATCGAGGAGTTCACCTCCCGCGTTTATCATTTCTTCACTCATCTCGGTTTCGTCAATTAGCAACGCAGGCAATTATGTCGCCAAAGGTTTTCCGCTGCAGCAGTTTGATCTCAGTCGTCCTAACTAACTCCAACACTGAAAGAAAGGCCAGTACCAACTCCCGGCGCGTACGCGCCCGTTCGAAAAAGACTCGCAAATTCAATTCGCCTGTCGACAACACCATGTTTCGTAGTCGCTCGAGCATCTCAGCCATCGAAATCTCTTCACGCTCAATTTCGAGCAAAACTTCTTCCTTATGGCGGGCCAGTATGTCCTGAAATACCTTTAACAGATCAAACAGACCTACCGCGACTTCTGGATTGTTCTTGTCGGTCTCCAACTCGGCGCGTTTGAAAACGGCTTGCTCAACGGTAGCTCGCGACCAAAGCATCTGAGCCGCAGCTTTGTATTTTTGATACTCGAGCAATTGGTTAACGAGGTCGAGTCTCGGATCCTCATCCTCTATCTGCGTGGCGAGCGGGTCGCGTGGCAGTAGCATCTTCGTTTTTAGCTCAATGAGCGTCGCTGCCATCACCAGAAAATCTCCCGCGACAGCAATGTCCATTTCCTGCATGGCCTGAAGATAGCGGAGGTACTGGTCGGTAATTTGCGCGACAGGAATGTCGTAGATGCTTACCTGCTCTTGCCTGATCAGATGCAAGAGTAGATCGAGCGGACCTTCAAACTCGCCAAGGACAATCTTCAAATCGTCGGTGAGGTTATCCGGCACGATTTCCGGTGTGGCGCCGGAGACATCGATTGTCGTACCCGACTGCTCGGTCCGTTCCATTGTTGCTTCTGGTGTATCGTCCATTGGAAACCCGCATTTAACGGTTGGCGCCCACGAGGCCCATTTTCGTCTTCACATTTTGAAATGTTGCGCTGGCAATTGCCTGCGCTTTTTCACGACCACGGGCGAGAATGCTGTTTAGTTCTTCATCGTCGATGTTACGGATGCGCGCCTGAAAAGGTCTGAGAAATTCAATCGTCACGTCCGCCAGATCGCCTTTCAATTGTGCGTAGCCTTTGCCTGCAAAATGCGCTTCGACGTCCTGCGGCTGCTGACCAGTCATCAAGCGATATATCGTCAAGAGATTTGTAATCGCCGGTCGGGCTTCATCAAATCGGATTTCGGAGCCTGAGTCGGTCACTGCTCGCTTGAATTTGCGAGCAACTGTGTCGGCGTCGTCGAGAAGCATCACGCAACCATTAGGATCATCGTCGGATTTCGACATCTTTTTTGTGGGATCCGATAGCGACAGGATGCGGGCCCCCACTTTTGGAATAAAGGGATCAGGTACACGAAACGCTTCACCATAGTCTCGGTTAAATCGTATGGCGAGATCGCGGGTCAGTTCAAGGTGCTGTTTCTGATCTTCCCCAACCGGCACAAGGTCTGTCTGGTACAGGAGAATGTCTGCGGCCATCAACACGGGATAATCGAACAAGCCGACGCCTACATTCTCGCGCTGCTTACGCGCCTTCTCTTTGAATTGCGTCATTCTTTCCAGTTCAGAGATGCGGGCCACGCAGTTTAGTATCCAGGTCAATTCTGCGTGTTCAGAAACATCTGACTGAATAAAAACCGTGGAAACCTCGGGGTCGATTCCTACTGCGAGGTAGATGCGCGCGGTCTCTCTCGTTTTCTCAGCGAGTAGTTTGGGATCCTGAGGAAGGGTAATCGCATGATAATTGACGATGCAGAAAAAGCTCTCGTACTCGTGCTGCAGCGCAACCCAGTTTCGCAACGCGCCGAGATAGTTTCCCAAATGGACATTGCCGGTGGGCTGCGCGCCGCTGAAGATTCGTTTAGGCATCAATCAGGCAATCGGAAGAAAGCGCTACAGCGCAAGTAGAAAACCTAGCAACCTGCCAACCGGGGCGAAAATAATATTGAGAAATCCCGTTTGCATGATCAGCAATAGAATAATGAAGCCAAACCGGTCCAGGGCTTCCAGGGCGGGTTTCATGCTATCGGGCAACACCGTCCAGAGCACCTTGCTTCCGTCCAACGGAGGAATGGGCAGCAAATTGAAGAACGCTAAGCCAACATTCAGCAGTAGCGCTCGGAAAAGGAGTAAAGAAACCGGCTCTTCTAAACCTGACAACGCGGCCCCGGGTTCGAACAGCCGCGAGTACTGCAAAGCCTTGATTATTATCAAACTGATGATAGCGATCGACAGATTCGCCAGGATTCCAGCAATCGACACCATGACATTCGCTACGTTCTTGTTTCGCCAACGTAGAGGATTTACCGGTGTCGGTTTGCCCCAACCGATCAATGGAATAGCTGCGGCCGCCCCACCCATATGGGAAAGAACAAAACCTACAATAGGAATTAGTAATGTGCCGATGGGATCAGTGTGAACGATGGGATTCAGCGTTATTCGGCCGAGTAGCCGGGCCGTATCGTCGCCAAATTTATATGACATCCAGGCATGGGCCGCTTCGTGCGCCGAGATGGCGAAAAGCAGGACCACCATGTAAATCAATAGTTGTGGGATCAGATCTGCTGTCACTTAATACCCGTCAACAAAAGCGTTAGAACGTCACGTTAGCATCACCCCAGTCGAGTGTCAAAAAATCCATTTTCGAAGGTGAGTGTGTAAGATTCAGCCGTGAACGAGGGTTCCCATGACTCCCAGTGGCAGACTGAACACGGAATCAATCGAGGCGACCACCATGTCGCCGGCGGCACTAAACGCCAACCCGACCAGATTCATTCCCGTAACTACAATCGCTGCCTCCTTACTCTCTGCAGTGATTCGCACAATTCCTCTGCGGCCGCGAAGCGACGCAGCCGTATACAAATTCCCTTCCTGATCAAAGGCGAGTCCCTGTGGACGACCCAGTCCCTTGTAGAACACCTCAATGTCTCCATCCTGGTTGATGCGATAAACAACATCAAAACTCGTGACCGTGGGTCCAGTGACGTAGAGTGCATCGTCAGGCCCCCATGCGAGGTGGTATGCGGATACCGACGGTTCGAGTTGAGCCCATACCTTCTCTTCCCCGATTCCGTTCACCTTGTAAATCGTTCCACTGCGATCGCCTACGTACATCGTGCCGGAACGATCAAAGGCGATCCCAGTTGCAACGCCCAGATTCCTGACGAACGGCACAGCCTCCTTAAACGGTGTGATGCGATAAACGGTGCCATCTAACCGGCTGGTAACAAACATCTGTCCACTGCTATCAAAGGCGATACCAGTAGGATTAGGAATATCGCCGGAGAATTCGGAGACTTCTCCACTAACATCGACTCGGAATAGAGTAACCGGGAGTTGTTCGCCGCGCGGCCCTGACCGGGTTACAAACAGTGAGCCATCATCCGGATCAAAAGCCGGATTCGCGACCGGGTGCAGGTCTTCGACCATCTTCTTACCCTGAATGAAGTTCGCTGATGCGCTCTTGC
>WNFY01001437.1_pt1 | contig 25971 bp, 30 predicted proteins | sample 5400091 | NCBI WGS metagenome assembly WNFY01 (sample SAMN13153364, study PRJNA577476) | soil metagenome | isolation source: 60 cm soil or saprolite under grassland replicate 1 | place: USA:California | collected 2016-06-15 | reverse complement strand
CCCGGCCAAACCGTTTGAGGTAGAGGTGCTCGATGAACTGCGGCAGCGGCGCCTTCCACGGCTCTTGCCGGTGGTTGCTGATCTTGCCCAGCTTTCCCGGGTTCAGCCCGAGTTCGCGGGCCATCTGCACCTGCGCGTGCGAGAGGCGGTGCCGCTTGCGCGCCTCAACCCAGGCCCCGACCTGAGGCGGAAGCGCCTTCTGTGACTTTTCCACACGAAGACTTTTCCATACGAACCAGCCCAGCCGATGATGATAGGCCTAGATCCATTCCGCGCCCTCAGGCGGCACCGGCAGCGGTGGATCCACATCGCTGCTCACCTGACATATCCGGGCGCAGATTGCAACGATACACCCGGACAGCCACGGACACCGCCCGCAGGAGATCTTGACCTGCAAGCACGATGCGGCAAAAGCAACCAAAAAACGCAGCGACGAGGGCAGATGCCTCCACCGGCCGGCCGTCACACTAACCCATTCAGCATGGTTGGTAAACCGCTCCCTACCAGCTTCGACGCCGCCGGTGCGGGCGCCTGCCCGCCTGAGAATTCCGGCGGCACCAGAGGGTTCGCCGACCTCAAGGAGGTACTCGTAGGCCCGCCCGGCCAGGCACGCGAGGAGATGCGCGCATGGGCCGGTGAAGACTACGCCCCAGAGCGCTTCAATCTAGACGCCGCCAACGCGGCCGTCGCCGCCATCTGACGACGGTGCGTCTACCGCACACCGCCTCAGTCGGCGGCATGCACCTCCTCGGCACGGCGGAGCGACGTCCACAGCGCGTCCTGCCCGTGTTGCCTGGCGGGCGCGTTCGTCAGCAGCTCACAGTACCGGGCCAGCCCGGCCGCACCGAGCACGCGGGCGTACTTCGCCGGGCCATCACGGAACACTCCCCACCCGCTTTCCAGCGCGCCCGCCGCCAGGCGCTGGGCCAGCGCCTCCGGGCCGGGCGTGCCCGCCTCGCAGGCGGCCAGGTGCACGTCCTGCGCCTTCTCCAGCGCTTCGGTGATCGCCTCGCCGTAGCAGTTCTCGCAGTTCAGCAGCCGCTCGGTCCGAGTGATCACGTGATCGGCGAGTTCCCGGACCGCATCGGGCGCGTCGGGCACGAACTCCGCTGCCTCGTCAAGCAGCTCGTCCAGAGCCTCGCCGTCCGGGTACCACTCGTCATAGAGCCCCAGGCTGGAAGCCTCGTCCTCCAGCTCGTCGAGCACCTCGTCCAGCTCCGCGCGCAGACCCGCCATGTCCTGCAACGCTTGCCCGTCCTCGGCCTCAGCCAGCAGCCGCCCGGCGAGCGCGGGGTCGGCCGCGGCCAGCTCCGCCAGCCGGGTGGCCAGCCAGTCCGGGTCCTCCATCCGCAGCACCTCGAACAGGTCCGGCTCATCCGCGTCCGTCCCCATCCGCACCCAGGCCAGCACGACGGCGACCGCGTGCGCGCACAGCCCGTGCGCCGGGCATCCGCACTCCCCGGCGATCCCGTCGGGGAGAATCCGCACGCTGACCGGGACGCCGCCGACCTGCAGATGCTGGTATTCGGGCGGTATGCGGTCGGCGCTGGCGGAACCGGCGTTGTCCAGCAGGTCATCATAGGTGCAAAATCCGGCGCGCCGACCCTGCGGCTTCGCCGGGGCGGTCGGTACGGTCCGTAATCGCCGCTGCTGACTTGGATGGACTTGGATGGAAGGGTGAACCGCGCCCGGTGCCGGGACACCGCTACTGGTGGCAGGCACGGGCAGTAGGGCGGGCGTCTGGTCGCGGCGGCCTGGCTGCGGAGGCTGGCAGCTTCGCAGCTGAGCAATGGACCTTCCGTGTACCTCTCATGGACCTGGGCAGTGTCAGTCACCCAGCTCCGATCTTCGCGGCCAGCCCTGACTCATCTGCGTGGTCAGCACGGCGATCTCCGGCTGCCGGCTACTGGTAGATGTCGTGGTAGCCGATGGCGAGCCAGGTTAGCAGCGGTTCGCGGTCGGAGTCCGGGCCGATGGTGAACAGTGCCCTGCCGTCGGGGCCCGAGAAACTCCAGGTAAGCGAGTAGACCTCGCCGATCTTGTGTACGCGGAGGCGCTTGGGCCATGGTGTCTCGCCGCGGTGTGCCACGGCTGTGAGCGCCGGGATCAGGTGGGCGCGTATCGCGCCGATGAACAGCCGCCGGTGTTCGCGGGGTAGCTTGGCCAGCGCGGCATCAAACCCCGCGGTGGTCTGGTATCTCACCCTCCTGCCTCATCGTCCAGGGCTTCCAGGTGCTCCAGGAAATCATCATCGTCCTCGAACCGCCGGACGCGGCCCGCGGCAAGGTCCGTGTCGGCTTCGCGGAGCTTGTCCTGCCAGGCTGGGCTGTAGACCCAGGCGTCCTCCTCGGGGACGATGCGGGCCAGCCGGCGGCCGTCGCGGGTGAGCACCGTGGTGACATGGCCGTAGGCGGCCATGTTGACCAGCTCCGGAAGGTGCTTGCGGGCCTCGGTAGTGGTCATCTCCTGGACCTCGTATGGCAGCGGCATCGCGTTCTCGCTCATGTTCCTAATGTACGTCATGTACGTAGCGTATATAGTTTGTGGTGCGTCAGAGCCCATTGGGATTCGCCTCGGCAGCGTGCGTGCGGGCTCCTCGGCGTGGCCACCACTATGCTGGCTATCTGCCGTTTTCCCGATGCCCCGATATCGCCGGCCTCGCGGACGCGCCCTCGGGTCGCCGGTGTGGCGGTGGGGAGTCTGGGTTGCGGGTCAGCCTGGCCGGTGTGAGCTGCGTGGGCACCACGACGGTCGGCCGGATCCTCGCTGACCGGCGGGGCTGGGCCTTCTTCGACCTCGATGATGAGATCGAACGGCACTTCGGGCTATCCATCGAGCGGCTTCAGGCCCGGTTCCTCACCGGTTACGACTACCGGAGGGACTGCGCCGTGGTGCTGGGGCGTCTCGCGGCCGCCCACCCGGACTGCGTGATCGCGCTGCCGCCCAGCGGCCTGCGCGACGCCTTCCTGCGGGTCGTCCGGCGGGTGCGCGGCGTGACGGTGGCCGTCCACGGCGCCGGAGAACATCCTGGAGCGGATCACCTTCTACGACATCGACTCGCGACGCATCGAAAAGCACCTCACCGGGGAGGAGCGGGTCCTCTGCCTGACGGAGATCAAGGCGGACATCTCCTATTTCAAGCGGTCCTATGAGCGGGCGGACCTGCAGGTCACCATCACTGGCCTGGACCCCGAGGCCAGCGCCGCAGCCATCGACGCCCGGCTGGGCCGTACCTGAGCGCGCGCCGCGAAGGCGCCAGCCCCAAGGCCCGGTTCGCTACGGTGGCGCGTATGCCGCCCCGGTTCGGTCGCCGGACGGCGAAGAAGGAATCCCGGCGCTCGCCGTGGCCGGGGCGGCGCTGGAGGAGCGCATCGAGGAGATCACGGACCGGGTGCAGAAGGCCGGTGACAATCAGGTCGGGCGTGTCGCCGCGTTGGAGGAGTACCTGACCCTGGCGTGCGCCCGCGAAGGCGAGACGTGGTTCGATGCCGGGGCCTGGAGCGAGGACCTTGCCGGCAGCTATCTCGTGCTGGGCCGGGTCGACGACGCGGTGGGTACGGCGACATCGGCGACCACGCCGGGCCCTGGAATGGCTGACCACCGGGGTGGAGCTGGCGTTGCGCACCGGTGACCCTGAGCCGGCCGTTGAGCAGCTCCGCCCGTTGCGCGCGTCCTGCCTGTCCGCGCTCGGGCGCCCGTCCGGCGAAATTCAGGAGCGAGCGGCCGAGAGCGAACAGGGACAGGGGAAGAACAGGTGAGCGATAAGAGGTCAGCACTGGACACCCTGTCCGCGGCCGAGAAGGCCGCCGTGCTGGATGAGCTGCTCGCTGCCCGGCCGGACCTGCGCGAGCCGGCCGAAGCCTGCGCCGCCCGGGTCCTGACGGGCGCCGACCGGCCGGCTGTCGCCGGCGATGTCGAGGACTCCCTGCAGGGCCTGGGCATCCAGGAGCTGAACATCCGGGCCGGCTACCGGCCGGGCCGGGGTTACGTCCATCCGGCCGAGGCCGGCAAGAACCTCACGATGACCAGGTAGCCGCAGAAACCGCCCGGCCTCCGCGCGGCAAGACCGGGTTCCTGACGTGATGTTCAGGCGGCGCTGCTGGGGCAGGGCGGGGCCTTCCCGAACCATAGGACACCGGAGGGAAGAGATGATCTTCGACGTTGACGTGGCTGTCGTCGGCGCGGGCCCGCTGCCGCGCGAGGGCGAGGTGCTCTGATCAAGGTCACCGTCACCGGCGTCAGCCTGCCTGTCGTCCGGCTCACCTGCGGCGATGGCGCGGGCGGGGGTGTGCAGCTGCCTCTTTTCCCGCCGCAAGCGCATGGGATGGCAGCGGCCGGGTAGAGGACATCACTTGGACAAGGCTCAATCAAAGGAGCGGGATCATGTCCAGTCCTCAGACTGGCACGCGCACGGGACCTGCCTACAACCAGCGGGCGTCCGGCCAGATCAGCAGGATGGCGATCTGGTCGCTGGTGCTCTCTATCCTCACGCTCGGCGGCATCGGCTCGATAGCCGGCATCTGGCTCGGCGTCAGGGCGCGCGACAGGATCGACCAGAGCGGCGAACGCGGCCGCGGGCTGGCGATCGCCGGGATCATCGTCGGGGTCATCACGCTGCTCGTTGCCATCGGGTACTGGATCGTCATCGCCAAGTACATCGGTGGCGGCCACGGCGGGGGTAGCGGAGGCGGCGGAGGCGGCGGCTACTAGGCCGCGGCGATCAGGAGCGCCCGCCCCGCCATTCACCGGGTAGTCACCGGCAGAACTGCATGGAGGGACCTGGTAAACCTCGTTCCCGGTTGGCGGATACCGCCCGCCTGCTGCGCGAGGCACTCGGCCCGGCGGCCGGCAAGCTGGAGTGGCGCGATACCAGCGCCTTCCACCAGAGCGCCTCGGCTTCGCCTGCGAAGCGTTCCGGCGCTTCCTGGACACGCTGGTGGCTGACCCGGTGACCGGGGCAGGTACCCGGCCCGTTCGGATCGAAAGATCTGGTCCCGAACGTCCTGGGTGCCCGCCCCGGGCATGGCCGGGGGCATCGCGGGCCTGGACCGGGTCCGGACCCAGGTCTCGGTCCAGTACGCCGATCACAACCTGCTGCAGGATCCACTGGCAGAACCTGGCCAACTTCGGCGTGCTAGCCGCCGAGTTCACCGACCCGCCTGACTACGACCGCATCGAGGCGGGCGACGAGCTCTCGGTAGACGGCCCGACCGACGCGCTCGGCTCGGGCGCGGAGCTCACCGTTCCGACCTGGCCGGCTTCCGCCTGGCTGGCGGGCAGGAAGTGCAGTTCGGCATCCGTGGCGGCGACCGCCCGGACCATAGCGGCGTCGCCTCCTCCTCCAGCCGACCGGTCGCCCCGGCCAGATAAGTGGTGTCATTTCGGGTCCCGCGGGGTAACCGGCCTACATGGAACGCAGCAGCACCAAGCACGGGTCCCAGCGCGACCAGGAGCTGAAGCGGGAAACCCAGGACCTGGAACGCGGCGCGCCGCAGCGGCCGCACATCGAGGAATGGCGCGAGGTCGAGCCCGCGGGGGATATTCCCGCGGACCGGCAGCCGCGCGATCCCCAGGCCGAGGACATCGCGTTGCGCAGCGAGCTGGCCCGGATCCTGTCCCGGGGCGATTTCCCGGCCGGGCGCGACACCCTGCTGGCTCGTCTTTCCGACGCGGACGCGCCTGCCGAGCTGATCGCCCGGCTGTCCCGGGTGACGTCGGACCAGCCCTTCGGCAGCGTCCATGAGGTGATGGTCGTCCTCGGCATCAACGAGCCCGAGCACCGGCCGCGCTGAGCTCTCGGGCCCAGAACCGCAGCTGGGCGCACCGGGTGAACTCGGCAGCCCGGCCATGCGCCGTCCGGGCCTGCGGGAAGCCGCGGTCGGGCTCCTGCTTGGCCGCGTGTTCTGGTCGTCGGAAACGACCGTGCCTGCTGGGTGGTCAGTCGCGGCGCGCCCTCCGCCGCGACCTGGTGCGTCTCGCCGATGAGGTGCCCGCTCTACCCTGCGCCGCCGGGTTGATCCCCGGCCGGGCGGGATCAGTCGCCGCGCCCGGTCATCGCGTCGCGCGCCTTGTCGCCGCCGCCACGACCGGCCCGCCGGTAAGCCATTGCAGGTAGGACTGGGAGTGATCGGCGGCCAGTTCCGTGCCGCCGGGCAGGGGCTGGGCGAACACGAACGCGGCGGCGGTCTCGAGTTGGGTGCGCAGCTGGCTGGCGGGGCCGGTCGCCTCGAACCCCAGGGTCCACCACGCCTGACCGCCCGCTTGGATCTCGGTGAGTTCCACCTCGCATCTGGGCTCCTCGGCCCGCCTTCGGACGCTTGCCGCGCATTGCCCGTTGGCGGCCGGGAACCGGCGGATCAGCTTGCGCACCGGGCGCCAGCCCGGCGGGCCAGCGCCGCCCGGGTCGGGCGCGTCGCAGGGAAACGACCACTTTTCCCACGACTCCAGACGGCCGCGGGCGCGCCCGGCCACCTGCAGGATTCCCGGGCTGCCCTGGTATACCTCCAGCTCGAGTGCCCTGCCCTGGCGGAGCTTGACCGAGATCCCGCCCGGCTGCGGATCAACCAGATAGGTGTCCTCGCGTGATTCCACTCCGGCCGGGAAGCGTTCGAACCACCCGGTCACTGCGGCCCCCGGCTGGCCCGGCAGGATCCACCGCACTTCCAGGCTGCGCATTGGTCCGGGCTGCGGGCGGGCTCGCGTCAGCGGCGGTGCGGGCCGGGGGCCGGGGCTTTCGGCGGCGGCCAGCGCCACTGCGCTATGCGGAACGGGGTTTCGGTGAGTTGCTCGAGGCTGGCGCCCTTGGGTTCGGGCAGGAGCGTGACCGTGACGAGCAGCCCGAGGACCGAAACCGCCGCCACCAGCGCGCTGACCTTGCTGAGCCCTATCGCCGGCAGCAGTGCGGTCAGGGCGTAGGTGCCGGTGAAGGCACCTATCTTGCCGGCGGCCGCGGCGATGCCGTGGCTGGTGGTCCGTACCCGCACCGGGAAGATCTCGGCCGGGTAGACGAAGGTGGTGGTGTTGGGGCCGAACTCGGCGAAGAAGTAGGTCGCGCCGAACAGCAGCAGGAACGGCGCCAGGGTGGTCGTGGCGCCGGGCACCAGCCACAGGCCCGCGAAGGCGGCGGCCATCACCGCGAATCCGGTGGCCTGCAGCGCCCGCCGGCCGATCTTGTCGATGGTGGCGGCGGCCAGCAGGTAGCCGGGCAGCGCCGCGACGGCGAAGATGGCCAGCGTCCAGGCGGTGGTCCCGAGCAGGCTGGCGTGCGAGTCGACCAGCTTGACGATCAGCGGGCTGGAGATGGTGTTGCCGTAGTAGACAAAGTCGAACAGCAGCCAGGCCAGACTGGCGCCGATCAGCCAGCGCAGCAGGCGCCGTTCGGTCAGCACGCCGCGGATCCCGGTGGCCTTGCGGGCGCGGGCCGCCCGTTCGGCGGCTTCCCTGGCCTCCATCTGGGCGAGCAGGAACCGTGGCGTTTCCCTGATCTGGCGCCGTAGCCAGAACACCGCCAGCGCGGGAACCGCGCCGAGCGCGAGCATGATCCGCCACGTGAGGTCCTGGCTGATGCCCATGCTCAGCAGGCCGGTAGCGACCAGTGGCCCCACCACCAGCCCGGCGCCTTGCATCGAGAACACCAGCGCGACCATCCGTCCCCGGTGGCGGCGCGCCGCGTACTCGCTCATGATCGTCGCGCTGACCGGGTAGTCCCCGCCGATGCCAAACCCCAAGATCGCGCGGAATGCGATCAGCCACCAGATGCCGGGCGCGAACGCTGACGCGAGCGCGCCGGCGGCCAGCACGAGCACCTCGTAGCCGTAGATCTTCCGCCGCCCGAACTTGTCGGCAATATGGCCGAAGAAGACCGCTCCGGCCGCCGAGGTGAGCAGCGCCAGCGAGGTCAGCAGCGACTTCTGGTAGCTGGCGACATGCCATTCAGAGACGATCATCGTGGCGGCGACCCCAATGATGAACAGGTCATAGGCATCGGTGAAGAACCCCATGCCAGAGGTGAGCAAGATTTTCCAGTGTTCCCTGCTGGTCGCCGCTTCGTCCATCTGGGCGAGCAGCTCGCGGCTGATCTCCGCGTCCTGAGCCGGGTCCACTGCCCGGCTGACCGGATCGTGCATCGCTTCTCCTCGGCCTTTTGGTCACGATCAGGTAACGGCGTCCGCGGTCGGCGTGCCCAAACGGCCATCCGGCATGCGCCGCGACAGGTGAACTTTGGGTGAACTCCGGCGGGTCCGGGCGGGTTCGAAGTGGCGACTGGGCCCGTGTAGCCGACGGGAAAGTGAGGCTGACCTGGTTTGGGTCGAGCTGGCGGGGTAGCGCCCGGGACAAGGAAGCAGGGACGGTTCCGCAAGGAGGCTACTGTGATGGCACAGAAGGTCAGTGAGATCATGACGCCGGAGCCAGTGACGCTGCGTTCCACCCAGCCGGTCGCCGAAGCGGCACGGGTCATGCGCGAGCATGGCATCGGCAACGTGCTGGTCATCGAGGGCGAGCAGCTGAAGGGCATGGTGACCGACCGGGATATCGTGGTGCGCGCCGTCGCGGATAACCGCGACCCGGCCATTACGCTGGTCGGCGAAATCTGCAGCCCGGAGCTGGTCACCGTAGCGCCTGGTGACGATGCAGATGCAGTTGTGCAGCGCATGCGGGAACATGCGATACGGCGCGTCCCGGTCGTGGAGGACGGCCTTCCCGTGGGGATGCTGTCCATCGGCGACATGGCGCTGGAACGGGATGAGCGCTCGGCACTGGCGGACGTCAGTGCGCAACCGCCGAACCGTTGAGGGACATTCCCGGCCCGGACGATCTGGTCGGGGCCGCGCGGGCGGCGGGCGTGCGCGACCACCGGGTGCTGGACGCGATCCGGTCCACCCCGCGGGAAGCCTTCGTGCCCGCCCGCTTCGCGGCGATCGCGCACTCCGATGAGCCCGTCCCGATCACCCACGGGCAGACCACCAGCCAGCCGTCACTGATTGCCGCGATGGTGACGGCGCTGGATCTGGTCGGCGCGGAGAGAGTGCTCGAAGTGGGCACCGGTTACGGGTACCAGACGGCGCTGCTCGCCCGCCTGGCAGCCCAGGTCATCAGCATCGAGGTGTGGCCAGACATGGTGGCGCAGGCCAGGGACAACCTGGCCGCGCAGGGCATCGGCAACGCCGTGGTGATCGAGGGTGACGGCAGCCAGGGAGCCCCCGGGTACGCGCCCTTCGATGCCATCATCGTCTCCGCCGCCTTCCCGACCGTGCCGCCGCCCTTGGCGGACCAGCTCGTGGCCGGCGGGCGGCTGATTCAGCCCCTTGGTCCCGGAGGAGGGGAAGACGTGATCGTCCACCAGCGGACCGCCAGCGGCCTGAGCCGCGGGCGGGTGCTCACCAGCGCAAGCTTCGTCCGGTTGCGCGGCCGCTATGGGTATCCTCCATGAGGACCGCAGGCCCGCCGCTACCCGGCATGGCACCCCTATGCCGGCCGCCTGGCGTCCGGATCGCCGGGTGTTATCCGGCGGGCCATGGCCACAGTGACGTGCAGGTAGCCCGCTGCCGCCTTGGCGATGCTCAGCTCCACCGCCCCCGGCCGCGGCGAGGCGGGCCTGGCGGATGCCATGGATGCCAGGCTGCGGCGCGCCGGGGATGTTGACGTTCAGGACGACACCGGGCGGGATCTGGCGCAGCGCGAGCAGGATTTCCCTGGCCACGTCCGACGATGACTGAGGCGCGCGTTTGGCTTCCCCCTTCCGGGCAGGGGGCCGGCCTGGATGACTACCGCGGCAAGAGGAATCTCTCCCGCAGCGGCGAGCCCGCCGGGGGGCGGCGGTTCGTGGTGCAGGAACACCAGGCCCGCAGCCTGCACTACGACTTCAGGCTGGAGGCCGGCGGGACGCTGAAGTCGTGGGCCATGCCCAAGGGGCCCGCCGCGGACCCGGGCGAGAAGCGGCTGGCGATGCCCACCGAGGACCAACCGCTGGAATACGAGGATTTCGAGGGGGTCATCCCCGAAGGCGAGTACGGGGCCGGCGAGGTGATCAGCCAGGCGGCGGGCGGGAAGGCCGCCAGGCACGCCCACGTCCAGGCCGGCCAGCCCTGGCTGCGGCCGATGGTCAGCGGCACCACGACCAGCAGCAACGCGACCGACAGCACCGCCACCCCGGGCAGGTCTACCTCGGCGGCGGCATGCCGCCGGTCGCGGGGAAGCACGCGCAGGGCCACCGCCATCACCGCGGCGCAGATGGGGACGTTGACCAAGAACACCGGCCGCCAGCTGGCCCCGGCGATGTCCGCGCTGATCAGCGCGCCGCCGGCGAGCTGCCCCACCACCGCGCCGGCGGCCAGCGCGATCGTGAACAGGCCGATCGCATGGTCGCGTTCGCGGCCGGTGAAGTGCAGCTGGATGCCGGTCAGCGTCTGCGGGTACATCAGCGCCGCCCCGGCGCCCTGGGCCACCCGCATGCCCACCAGCAGGCTGGGATCCGGGGCCAGCCCGCCCGCCAGCGAGCTGGCCCCGAAGACCGCCAACCCGGCCAGGAACAGCCGCTTGTAGCCGTGAGTCTGGCCCAGCCGGGCGCCCGTGATCAGCAGCACCGCATAGGCGATCAGGTAGCCGCCGATCACCAGCTGCGCGGCGGTCGCCGAGGCGCCGAGTCCAGCTCGGATCGCCGGGGTGGCCACATTAGCGATCGTGGCGTCGGCCTGCGCCAGGAACGGCGCCACCAGCAGCACCGCCAGCAGCCTTGCCGGGTGCCGTTCAGGTGCCGAAGTCATGTCGGGAATCACCTCCTGGGATGCGCCGGCTCATCCAGACCAGGCACATGCCCACCCGCGCTACCCGCGCACCGCGCCGCCTAATCTCCGTTGAGCCTCATGGTGCCGGGATCACCACGGGACGGGGCCGCGGTCGTTGTGGAACTCGCCGCTGGGACCGTCGTCGCCGATCGTCGCGAATTCCACGATGACCTTGGCGCCTTCACGGACGGTTCTCGTGCCGTGCCCGCGGTTCATGTCGGTCGCGACGTAACCAGGCGTGACCGCGTTGATCTTGATGTGCGCGAGCTTGGGGTCGGCGGCGAACGCCCGCGCGTACTGGATCGTGAGCATGTTCAGGGCCGCTTTGGAGGCTGAGTAGGCGATGCGCCGGGCCGCATCGCCGCCGAAGTCGGTTCCCGCCGAGGTCAGCGACAACGAGCCGGTGGTGCTGGAGACGTTAACGATCCGCGGGTGCGCCGAGTGCCGCAGCAGCGGCAGCAGTTCATGCACCATGGTCACCACGCCGAACAGGTTGACCTCGCACACCGAGCGGATCTGGGCGGCGGTCAGCTCGGGAGCGGACGCCTCCACGATCACGCCTGCGTTGTTAATCAGCACGTCCAGCCGCCCATAGGTTCTGCTGATCTCCCTTGCCGCCGCGCGAGAGCTTTCTGGGTCAGTCACGTCAAGCTCCACCGCGGCGGCCGATAGCCCTCGGTCCTTGAACTGCCGGGCCGTGGCCTCGCCGGCCGTACGGTCGCGGCTGCCGACCAGCACGTGCGCGCCTAGGCCGGCCAGCTGGGAGGCGATCTCCTGGCCAAGGCCGCGGTTGGCGCCGGTGATCAGCGCGACCGCATCGGATGAGACGGTAGCCACGGTGGGAGTTCTGCCCGTTCCCGCCGGGTTAATCTGACGCGGCCCGTTGCCGGATCTTGTGCGGGTCGGCGTCACTGGCTCAGGCCGGCCCGCTTCCGGCGCAGCTGATCGCCATTACCCGCCATGACTCGCAGGCGCACGTGCTCGACCTGCGCCCCGTCCAGACCGTGGCGGCTCGCGCGGTCGGCGAGGTGCTGCTGGAGCTGGCGTGAAGTGAACTCGCCACCGGCCGGGCGGACAGCGCGCCGGTCATCGCTCGCACCCGAGCTACCCGGCCGGCACGCCGATGACGTGGAACGGATCATGCTCAGCCATTTCCGCGGCGACCACGCCGGCTCGGCGGTGACCGTGGCGCAATGGCCCCATCGACCGTCGTGGCCGGGCGCGCCGACGCACCGTTCATTCGTGGCGTCAAGCCGGGGCCGTGGCCGTCGCTCCGCGGCCGGACAGGCACTGAACCGCCGGTGCCGGGGACGCCCGCGCCGCCTCCGCCGTGCCGTGCTGATCACGAAGCTGCCGACAGCGACGTGCCCGGCTCGTCTGGGCACCAGGAAGCGCCGCGCCGCCTGAATGTAACGAGGCCGGCTACGGCCCTGATACGCCGGCCTGGTGCCTAGCCCTGGCCCTGCACGCCGAGGGAGAAGGCGGCCTTGCCCTGCTCATCGACCTGCGCGTCGAGCACCTTATCCTCGAGGTAGGCAGCGGCCTGCGGCTCGAGGAACACGCGTGCCCCGGCGGCCTCGACCACTTGGTCGTCCTCGCCAGGACCTGCCGCGGCCGATAGCCGCAGCGCACCGGGGTTTTCCGGTTCCGGGGTGGAGGATTCGATCCGCAAGCCCGCCCCGTCGGAGGCCTGCTGCGGTGATGTGACGGACTTGACGACCTCGGCGGCCGCCTCGGTCAGGACCAGCATGCGTGGTGACCTTTCGCTTCTCGTCCGGCAGAAGGTCCCGAGGGTAGCCGGCGATACCGCCGGCTGGCACATCCAGCCATCTTTGGCGGCCTGCCGTCAGCCGACACGGCGAAACCCCCGGGAACTAGCCATGCTCGCCATGTGCCTGGCGGGTCATCGAGGTGATTGCGCTGGTGACGGTGTCAGCCCATGCCTCATCCAGCGGCCCGGTGCCGAAGATCAGCCGGTACCACAGGGAACCGAACACCAGGTCAAGCACCGTCGCGAGGGCAGGCTCCGCGGGCAGCTCGCCGCGCTCGAGCGCGGGCCGGAGGACCGCGGCGAGCGCTGCACGGCGCCGCGCCAGGAACTGTTCACGCACCTCCCGCGCGGCTTCCTCGCCGGCTGCGGCCTCAGCCGCCAGGATGCGCAGGATCCGCTTTGTGGGCTGGTCGAGCGCCGCAGCTGTCTCCCGCATGAAGATCTTCAGGTCGCTCGCGAGCGAGCCGGTGGCAGGGATGGGGATGGCCTGCTCGCCGTAGTCGGCGAGGGCTTCCAGCAGGACCTCGGTCTTGGAGGACCACCATCGGTAGAGGGTTTCCTTGCTGACGGCCGCGCGTTCGGCCACCCCACCCATGGTCAGTCCCTCCGGCCCCCGCTCGGCAGCCAGTTCAAGGGCTGCGGCGAGGATCGCCTGCCGGGCCCGCTGGCTGCGCGGCCGCCCGGCCCGGCGGACCGATTCGATCGCCACACCGGGAGTTTACCGAACGAACCGTTCGGGTAGCGGATGCCGGAGCGTGCCTTCGGAACCGGCTGCGGAGAGAATCGGAACCGGCTGCGGAGAGAACCAGCCACGAAACCCCGGGAAAGGAGAACCTGGTCATGCTCAGTCTCAAGGGCAGGAAAACACAGCGATCCTGGGTGGCTCGGCCGGAATCGGGCTGGCCACCGCGGCGCTGCTGCCAGAGCGGGGCGCCGAGGTCACCGGATGGTGGGATGCGCTCCCCGAGGCCGACCGGCGGGCGGCGTTCACCCAGTTCGCCGGGCAGACCCCGGTGGGGCGCAACGGCACCGCCGAAGACGTGGCGCAAGCCATCGCCGCGCTGATCGAAAACGACTACATCACCGGCGTCGTCCTGCGACGGCGGGCTCCGGCTCACCTGAACCCGGCCGGACGCCAGTCCGGTGGCGGCCGGCGATGCCGGCTGAATCCAAAGCCCGAGGAGGCGCTGATGCGACCGCTCACCGAACAGGCCATCCTGATCACCGGGGCCACCGACGGCCACGGCCTCGCGCTGGCCACCGAACTCGCCGCCCGAGGCGCGACCGTGCTCCTCCACGGCCGCGACGACGCTCGCGGCCGCCAGGCCATCGCCGACATCGGCGCCCGCACCGGCAATGACCGGCTGCACTGGCTGCGGGCCGACCTGGCATCCCTCGATCAGGTGCGGGACCTCGCCGACCGCGTCCTCGCCGGCCATCCACGCCTCGATGCAATGATCAACAACGCCGGCATCGGCACTACCACCGGCGGCAGCCGCCAGCGCCTGGAAAGCCGGGACGGCTACGAGCTCCGGTTCGGCGTCAACTACCTGGCGGGATACCTGCTGACCCGGCTGCTGCTGCCCCGCATGCAAGACTGCGCGCCTGCGCGGATCGTCAACGTCGCCTCCGCCGGCCAGGCGCCGATCGACTTCGATGACGTGATGCTGGAACGCCACTACGACGGCACCCACGCCTACGGCCAGAGCAAGCTCGCCCAGGTCATGTTCACCCTCGACCTCGCCGGCGAGCTGGACCGGCAGCGCGTGACGGCCAACTGCCTGCATCCGGCGACGTATATGCCAACCAAGATCGTCCGGGACGACGGCATCACTCCGGCGAGTTCACTTCACGAAGGTACCCGCGCGACCTTGCGGCTGATCGCCGCTCCCGAACTCGACGGCGTCACCGGCCGGTACTACAGCGGGGAACAGAAGGCAGCCCCGCACGCGCAGGCGCATGATGAGCACGCCCGGAGGCGGCTCCGCGAGCTTAGCGACCGGCTCTGCGGCCTTTTGCCCGCCGACGGCCGGCCCAGCCAGAACTGAACGACTACCGGTGGTGACGCGGGCAACCTCAGCTACCCGTCCGGCGTCAATCGTCGGCGACGACCGGAGATGCTCCTGAGCCGGACCGGGTTTAGGCGTATCTGCCGGGGTAGCGCGCCCGGGACAAAGCCGCCGTAACACCTGAGGCGGCCGTATCCGGAAACGGCGAAGGAGCCAGCTCGTGAATTCCGGCGTGGCCGGGCGCGTGGTGAGGGTGTTCGCGTGCGGTGATGTGATGACCGGGCGCGGCGTGGACCAGATCCTGCCTCGTCCCGGCGACCCGCGGCTGCGCGAACCATACGTTACCGACGCGCGAGCGTATGTCCGGCTCACCGAGAGCGTGTCCGGGCCGATCCCGCAGCCGGCGGAATTCAGCTGGCCGTGGGGCGACGCTCTGGCGGTACTTGACCAGTTCTCACCCGACGTGAGGGTAATCAACCTGGAAACCAGCATCACCCGCCGCGGTGACTTCGCACCCGGCAAGGAGATCTGTTACCGGATGAGCCCCGCCAACATCGGATGCCTCATCGTCGCCCGGCCGGACGCGTGCGCGCTGGCCAACAACCACACGCTCGACTTCGGCCGGGCCGGGCTGGCCGAGACGCTGAGCACGCTGTCAGGCGCCGGCCTGCGGCCGGCGGGTGCCGGGCACGATCCGGGCAGCGCTCAGGCACCGGTCGTCATCGGCGTGCCCGGCAGCCGGGTGCTGGTCTTCTCCTGTGGCCTGTCCTCCAGCGGCATCCCCGCTGACTGGTCGGTCACCGCCGGGCAGCCCGGCCTGAACTGGCTCCCCGCTGAGTCACCGGACGCGGCAGACCAGCTGGTCAGCCAGATACAGCACGCCAAACGGCCGAACGACATAGCCGTCGTCTCACTGCACTGGGGCTCCAACTGGGGATACGAGGTATCCGCGGACCAGGTCCGGCTGGCCCACCGGCTCATCGACGGCGGCGCCGACCTCATCCACGGCCACTCCTCCCATCATCCGCGGCCGATCGACATCTACCGCGGCAAGCTCATCTTGTACGGCTGCGGTGACTGCATCGACGATTACGAGGGCATCACCGGGCATGAGGAGTACCGCGCCGACCTTCGGCTGCTGTACTTCGCCGCCGTCGAGGCGGCCGCCGGCAGGCTCACCGGGCTGCGCATGGTCCCGATGAGAGCCCGCAGGATGCGGCTGGAGCACGCCACCGCCGCCGACGCCGGATGGCTCGCGGCGGTCCTCGAGCGGATCAGCCGCCGCTTCGGCACGCAGGTGGACTGCGGACCCGGCGGCGTGCTCACGATCAGCACGCCCGGCAGCGGGGCGCGGCCATGACAGGCCGGGGCATGTTCCCGGACCGAACGATCTGGTGGCAGCCGCGCGGGCAGCGCCGCCGCGACGGCTCGCAGGGATGGCTGCTGGTGAAGATGCGGGACGAGGCCGCCGGTGCCCGCCGCGATTCGCGCCGCGCCCAGCCGGAGTCGGTACGCACCGGCCGTACCCTGGAGGAGATCGCCCAGGCCGGGGTGAGGCGCCTGCAGTGACGGCGTGGCTGCGGCTGATTCTGCTGGGGCCGGGGCGATGAGCTCCCCGCGCTCGGTATACGGAGGCGGGCGCATCGACCTGGCGACCGGTGAGGTCTGGCCGGTGCCTGGCGTCGGCTATGCGCGGGAGAGCGGCCACGAGGATGAGGACGAATCGGACGATCCTGATAAGTGGCTGTGGGTGCACTGCGAGGGTTCGCGGGACGGCTACAGGGACATGGAGCTGTTCATCGGGACGGTGCGTGATCCCGGCCGCACTGACCGGCTGGAGATCGCCATCTCCGGGCGAGGAGCGTTCCGGCGGTTCAAGGACGTCCTGGCACGCTGGCCCGCAGAGCTCGAGCGGTGGCATGCGTTCTGTGCGGAGCGCCAGCGTGGCCGGGCACGGGCCTGGCTCGCCGCCGTCGGGTACTACGTCCGCCAGGGGACCCCGCCTTCGTGACCCGGCAAGCCGGATGGGCCTGCGCGGCGGCGTGTCTGCTCCTGCCGGGATGCTTTCCCGTGAGATCCTGTCTGCTGGATTCGAGCCAGGGAGGTCCGCTTCGTGGGGAAGGCGAGCCGGAGCCGGCGGCTGAAGAAGGACACAGAGCGTCAGCGGCGCCGCGCGGCGCAGGCGGCTGGCCGGGATAGCCCCCGCCCGCCGGGTGCGCCAGGATCCGGTGCTCGCCCGTCAAGCGGCTCCTGGACGAGGCTCGGATGGTCAGCCGGTCAGCGGAGCGTTCCGTCGCAGCGGGAACTGGTGGCGGCCGCGGTTGGCGAGGCGACCCGCGCTGTCTGCCGCGGCGACCGGCGCACCTGCGACATGTACCTGGAGCTGCTGGCCACAGAGCAGGCCCCGGGGTGGACGCAGGCCGTCAGCCGGGAGATCGCCGGCTTCCTCCGTTCCTCGGTGACCGCCGCCTGGCGGCATGGCTGGCAGCCTGCCGAGCTGGCCAGGCACGCCGGCCGGGAGCTGGGTGATGGGCATGCGTCGATGGCCGCCGACCTGATCGCAGACGAGATGCGCGGCTACGCCGCAGGCACCGTCGACGGCCGCTGGGCTGGCCAGGTGGCGTCCCTGGGCTCCGGCGTCTGGTGGGGCAGCGACGCCGACTACCTGGGCGCCTGGCAGGCACGCCAGGGCGCGGCCGCAACGGCGGCGGTCGCCACCGCGATCGAGCTGCTGCACCTGCTCCAGCACCTGCCCGTGCTGGAGCAGCTGTGCCCGCTGCCGGGGGCGGCGCACGCCGGATCGTCGCCGGCGCATGGCGACGCGGACGAGCGGATCCTCGGCAAGATCCGCGCGCTGCTCGCGAAGGCGGAGTCGACGGAGTTTCCCGAGGAGGCCGAGGCGCTGTCCGCTCGTGCCCAGGAACTGATGGCCAAGTACAGCATCGACCAGGCCGTGCTCGCGGCGCAGAACGGGCGCCGGGACTCACCGGCCGGGCGGCGGCTGCCGGTGGATAACCCGTACGAGTCACCGAAGGCATCGCTGCTGCAGACGGTCGCGAAGGCCAACCGCTGCCGCACCATCTGGCACAAGGAACTCGGCATGTCCACGGTGGTCGGCTTCGCGGCCGACCTGGACGCCGTGGAGCTGCTGTTCACTTCGCTGCTGGTGCAGGCGAACACCGCGATGCTGCGGGCGGGTGCCAGACGGGATGCCTACGGGCGGTCGCGAACCAGGGCGTTCCGCCAGTCATTCCTTATCGCGTACGCGACCCGCATCGCGGAACGGTTGTCGCAGGCCACCGAGCACGCGGAGCAGCAGGCGGCGACCGCGTCATCCGGCCAGGACCTGCTGCCGGTGCTCAGGGCACGGCAGCAGGCCGTCGATGACGCCGTCGGCGAGATATTCGGCGACACCCTCACCTCGGGCCGGGCGATGCGTGCGACCGACGCAGAAGGCTGGTACTCGGGCCGCGCCGCCGCGGACATGGCCACCCTGCACAACCATAGCCAGGTCACCGCCTGACGATCGCTTCCCACCGCGACCGCTGCCGGCACAGACTCGCGGCATTCAGAACCAGGTTGTCGCCGCCTCGTCGAAGGCCGTAGTACATGTAGTACAATGGCGGCATGGAGACGACGGCCAGGGAGCTCAACCAGCACACGGCGCAGGTTCTGGCCCGGGTGGAGGCCGGCGAGACGTTCACCGTGACCAGGAACGGCCGCCCGCTGGCCATCCTGCGGCCATACGGCGAGCAGGATCCGGTCACGTACTCGTTCCGCACCGACCCCATGGGGCAGGACGATTCGGTCCCGACCTTCCGCGGGCCGGCGGACTTCTCCCAGCGGGCGGACGAGCTGATGGCCGGCTTCGGCGGCGATGGGTGAGCAGCTCCCGGTCGTCATAGCCGACACGTCCGCGCTCATCGCGTTCTTCAACGAGACCGATGCTCACCATGCTGCCGTCCGCGCGGGCATCGCGAAGACCGGGCACCTTGTCGTCTCGCCGTGCGTGCTGACCGAATTGGACTACCTCGTCGCCACCAGGCAGGGACCCGGTCCTGCCGCGGCGGCACTGGAATACATCGCCGGCCGGGTGGCGGCCGGCCGGTGGGAGGTTCCCGGGATCGCCCCGATGCTCCTGGCCGCCCATGCGGTGCTCGGTGACTACCCGCAGATCGGGCTGGCGGACGCCATGAACGTAGTGCTGGCGCGGGAGTTCCGCACCGACGTCATCGCGACGCTGGACCGCCGCCACTTCCGCATGATCCGCCCGATGACCAGGCACGACACCTTTCGGCTGCTCCCGGACGACGTGCCAGGGGCGTAACGCCGCCCAGGTCTGGGCACTGATCGGCAGAGCGGTCCCGCATGGGTCTTCCGCCACTGTGGCCGTCCTGCAGGCGCGGCCACCGCGGACTGCCAGCACTGGCTCGTCCATGTCGTCGGCTGACCTCCACCGGCCGGTTGCCGCCGGCAATGCATATCCAGGCCGGCAGAACCAGGGAACAAAACGGCGGACGGGCTGTGGTACCCGGCTTCAACCCGGATCTGCCTGGGCGACGGCGGGACGCACGTCAACCGCGAGATCAGGCGCCTGCGGACGGAGTTGGCCGAACTCGAGGAGCGGCGAGCCAAGCTCAGCTCCGATCTCGGAGAGTAAACGGCCCGGCGAATGTGCGGCAAGTCATGCCAGCGGATCTTCGCGATCATGACCTGACCGATGGGCAGCGTACCGGCGCACCTGGCCACGCCTTGGGTGTGCTCCGTTAGGCTGTTCCGATGTCGCCGAGGTCCCGTGGCCGCAAGCCGAAGAAGTCCGGTAAGTCCAAGCGGACGAGTAAGCGCCCGTCGCCCGCTGCCGGGCGGGCAACCGCGGTCGATCCCGGCTACAGCGGCCTGAGCATCGAGCTGCCGCGATCGCCGCTAGATGACGTCTTGCTACGGCATGTGCGGCCGGATCGGTTCGGTCCGTCGCACCGGCGGGTACTCACCGCGTCCGCTGCGCTGCTCCGGGCCGGCGGCCCCCGGGCGCTGGAACAGGCAACCGCCGGGCTTATCGGCGCCGAACTCAGGAACCCCGAAGTCCAGGGCCTGCGGTTCGATCTGTGGGCGCACGATCTCATCGAGAGCGCCCGCAACCGGGTGCTGTCCGACGTCGCCTGGAACAACGGCACCTGGCAGGGACCGTGGTGGCTGCTGCACGGGCTCGCCTCGATCGGCTCGTATGGCCTTGGCGGGTACGCTGCGCAGCAGGCCGCAGAAGCCGCGAAGTCCCTGCCGCGTGCAGCGCTGGCGCAGCAGCCGGACTGGCTGGCGTTGATGCCGGACATCGAGGCGACCGGTGACGTGCACGTGATTCGGGACATGTACGGCACCCGGTTCGGCGTGATCGCCGGATTCGCTTACCCCGGCGGCGTCGATCCGTCGGTCTGTCTGCTCGGTTTCGATGCCAGCGAGTACCTCAGCCTGGCCGCCGCGGGCGTGTTCGACGATGCGGAGTCGGCGGTCGCCGCGTGGCGGGAGCAGGTCGGCGACAGTGCGCCAGGCGTGGAACCGGTCACCCCGCAAGTGCTGGCCTGGCTGTCACACGCGGAGCACTCCGAGGGGCTGATCGACGAGCGAGAGCAGGGAGCGTTGCTGGACGACTACTTCCGCGGCCCCCGCCGCATCCAGGACATCACCCGGAAGCTCGGCGGGCGGCACGCAGAGCTGCCGCAGGGTGACCCGGTGGCCGTGCAGGAGGCGTTCACCGCCTGGTATTCCACGCGGCACGGCGACGTTCCTGACCAGGACACGGTCGAGGCGCTGGCCGAGGAATGGCTGGGCGTCATGCTGCCGGGCACTGAGTACGCGGTCTCGCCCCGGCGGTCGGCGGCCTTCCGTGATCAGATCACCAGCTGGTGGGACGATGAGGACGCGGCCGGAGCCCTGTCCCTGCTGCCGGAGTGGATCCGCTGGAACGGCGAGCAGGCGGGCTTGCCGCCGGACCTGATCAGCGATGCCGTCGCGATCGCCGAACGCCGCCCCGAGGACGCGGACGAACCCTGAGCCGTCCGAACATTTCAGGGTCCAGATGATGGCGCCGCTTCCTGGCCACCCCACCCGAGGAGATCCGATGACCGAGCATTACCGGTGGGAGACAACCCTGGATCAGCGCCGCCGCGCCGACCCGGGCATCGACGACCCGGCCCGCCGCGCCGCGGCCCGCGACATCCGCAACGCCCGCGACATCGGCTACCACCTGGCCCAGATGCGCAAGCAGCGCAGCATGACCCAGGCCGAGGTCGCCCGGGTGATGGGCGTCAGCCAGGCCCGGATGGAACACGGCGACATCGAGAAGATGCAGGTCGAATCGGTCGCCGCCTACGTCGCCGCCATCGGCGGGCACCTGCGCCTGGTCGCCGACTTCGATCAGGCCACCACGTTCATCGACTACACCGACGCGCTCACCGCCTGAACGCCGACGATCGCAGAGATAAGGGTCGGGTAGCCCGGGGCATCTCAGCCCCGGGCCCCACAGATCCGTGCTTGACAGTCTCCCGTCACACGGCTCCTGTCATCCTGTCCACCAGGAATAGGGCACCCATGCCCATTGGGCGAACAGCCGCGGGTACTGGGCAGTGACGCGTTCCCAGCAGGCCCGGGCTTTCTTCTTGGATGCCAGCCGCTTGTATTTCTTGCGGAGCCAGCGCATCAGGTAGGCGTTGATGCGCCGCAGGAGGGGCAGCAGCGCGGAGCGGTAGAACGCCCCGGTTGGGTCGGACCAGGGCGCCCTGCCGGGATTGCTCCCGGTGGGTTTCCCCGGCCCGCCCGCCGCATCCGCCGTGCGTATCTCCACGCAACGGGCGCTCCACGTGTCTTGCCCGCCGGTCATCAGCCCGGGGCTGGCGCCGGTGTCCAGGGGGTCGGTATGGTGCTGCCGCGGTAGCGGTAGCGGGTCACCGCGACGCTGGACGCGCCGGTGAACACGACCCCGTTGTTGCCGACGCTGATGTATTGCCGGTTGCCGTGGAAGTCGGCCCAGGCCAGGCTGTGTTCGGTCGGGGATCGCACAAAGCCGGGCGGCCCGCCCCGGAACTGCACATACGGCCAGCCGGTGTCGGAGGTGATTGCGAGGTAGAACCCGTCTCGCTGGACGATGAAGTTCCGTTCGAGGTTGGTTAGCGCGTCGCGTGGCTCGTCGGGCGGCGAGCCGCCGCGCCGCTCTAGCTTGGCCAAGGCGGCGCGGCTGCCGTAGCGCGCCTGGGCGTCTCGGACGTGCTGGGTGAACGCGACCCGGTCGTAGCCTTGACTCATCTCTGGCTCAGTTCCCGACCCTGCATCGCCCGTGCCCCCGGTCACGACTCAGCACGACCGGCAGAACAGGGACGACGTGCTCACGAGATCCGCCTCACTACTCGCGGGCCGGGTCTCCAACAGTAACACCAGGCTGAGCGGAGGCCCCCTCCTGATACGCGGAACATCCGGCGGAACGACGGAACCCGATGGAACCCGCTTGAGTGTCGTGATCCTCGTTCAGCGAACACGAATCCTTACCGGCAAAACCCGCCAGCAAAGGGCGCTCCCGGCAAACACGCGCCGCCCATACGAGCAGGCCGGCTTCCAGTGGCCGACTGGGGCCGCCGTGTCGCTGACGATACTCCAGACCTGTCAGGCACAAGCTCCAGGCGCCCGGAAAACATCGCCTCCGCCCGGCAGGTGCATCGGGAGCAACACCGCCAGGATAGCCCCGAACCCTGCTGATATGGGCGGCTCCGGCCGACCGGTCCACCGACTTCGTACCCGTCCGTATTCGATCTGTGAGTTTTCCCGGAACTGGCGTCTCGCCGGTGATTACATTGGGTGGCGATATTTGCTTGGCGGCGGTCGTTGCGCGCTGGTGATGGCGGGCGTGACAGGCCAGCGGGTGGTGGTTCAGCGACTCGGGCCAGGTTGGCTGCCGGGGGCGGGCGCCGGGCCGCGGTCGCTGGGTCGCTTCTGGCGGGGACGAGCTGACAGGGCAGGGCGTGCCCGCGATTACGGCAGCGGCATATAGAGCCGGGACGTTCTTCTTGTGGCGGGGCTGGGATCGTGGGGTTCCCTGTCATCTCCAGGGGAGGATTATCGTGCTTTCGTTCGATGTCCGGGTCTTCGCGATCCGGCGCAGGCCCGGCCGGGCGGCGTTCGAGGTGCGGTGGCGGGTCGCGGGCCGTGACAGGTCCCGGTCGTTCATGACCCGGGCGCTGGCCGACAGTTACCGCGCTGATCTGGTCCGCGAGGCCCGCAGGGGCACCGGGTTCGACCCGGCCACCGGTGAGCCTGCGGCGTGGGCTGCGCCGGAGTTGGTGACCGTGACCTGGTACCGGCACGCGGTGGCGTATGCGCAGATGAAATGGCCGCACCTGGCACCGCATTCGCGGGCCAGCCTGGCCGACGCGCTGGCTACTATCACCCAGCTGCTGACCAGGGAGACCGGCCGCAGGCCACCGCCCGGGAGGCTTCGCGCCGCCTTGTACGGGTATGCCTTCAACCCGCCGCTGCGATCCTGCGCCCCGAATCCAGGCACCGCCAGCGCGCTGGCCTGGCTGGAACGCGCGTCGCTGCCGGTCAGCCAGCTGAGCGACCCGCACATCATCCGGGCTGCCCTGGACGGGCTGTGCACACGGCTGGACGGCTCACCCGCGGCGGCGAACACGATTACCCGCAAGCGGGCGGTGTTCCACGGCGCCCTGGGCTATGCCGTCGAGCTAGGGCTGCTGCCCGCCAACCCCGCCGGCTTGGTGCGCTGGCGCGCGCCGAAAGCCGTCGCGGCCGTCGGCCCGGCTACTGTCGCCAGCCCGGCGCAGGTCCGGGCGATCCTGGCCGAGGTCTCCCGGATCAGGCCGGAACTGGCCGCGTTCTTCGGCTGCCTGTACTACGCGGCGCTGCGCCCGGAAGAAGCCGTCGCCCTGCGCCGCGATGACCTCATCCTCCCGGCCCGCGGCAGCGGGAAGATGGTCCTCACCGCCGCCTGCCCGCGCACCGGCGCCGCCTGGACCAGCACCGGCACCCCCTTCGAGCCGCGCGGCCTCAAGCACCGCCCCGACGGCACCATCCGCGTCGTCCCCATCCCGCCCGTCCTGGCCGGCATGCTCCGCCGGCACCTGGCCGGATCCGGGACCGCAGCGGACGGGCGGCTGTTCCGCGGTGCCAGGGGCGGCATGCTCAGCGAGTCAGTCTACGGCCGGGCCTGGCACGCCGCCCGCCAGGCCGCGCTCGGCCCCGGCCTGGCCGCCACCGCGCTCGCCCGCCGCCCCTATGACCTGCGGCACGCCGCCCTGTCGCTGTGGCTGAACGCCAGCGGGGAACCCGCCGAGGTCGCCGCCCGGGCTGGCACCGGCACACGCGTCCTGCACGACGTTTACGTCCACTGCATCAGCGGCCGCGACGACACCGTCAGCCAGCGGATCGCGGACGCCCTCGACCCAGCGCCAGCGTGGCACCGTCGTCACCGTGCGCGAAAGCAAGCGGTTATACGCACCGTCGGCACCACCCCGGACCCTGTCCGCTATCTGTACGTGAACCGGTCCCCGGTCCCGCGCACAGCCCACGGCCGCCGGGCCCGGTCGGCCCGCAACACCGCATGCACACGCCCGCCATCATAAGTGTTTCCGCAGCTCAGACCGCATCTGACGCGATCTTTGCCGAGGTCGGGCGATGGCCGGATCCGGCCCACGCATAGCCCACGGAGCACAGGCGACGGTCTGCGTAACCGCTCCCTTTCACGCGAAAAGCCGGTGACGCAATCCCGCGTCACCGACTCTGACCTGGGCTTTTACGTGGCAGGTGTTGGGTTCGAACCAACGTAGGCTGAGCCGACGGTTTTACAGACCGCTCTCCTCTCATCCGAGCAGCACGCCGCTGACCAGCACATACACGCCGCGAGGTGGGATACGGGGACGCCTCCGTCCGCCATTCGTCCGTGCACCCAGAGATCCCGGAAACTCGCACAGGGCCACGGACAGGATGCGCGGCCACGGATCGCGGCCAGCGCGATGAGCGCGGCCCCCAGCGCCGTCGCGCCAGAAGCAAAGCTCGGGACCATGCCGGGCAATTGCGCGGTGGCCAGGCTTAGCGGCCGTCTACCGCGCAGTCCGCCTATTGTCAGCTGTGGAGTGTCTCGGCGGCGGTTTCTATGAGGTGGGCGACTTCGTCCGGGTGGGAGACCATCGTCACGTGACTCGACTTGACCTCGATGGTGGTGGCGCCCATGCGGGCGGCGAACTGGCGCACGGCGTCCGGCGGGATCACCTGATCATCGGTGGCGACGAGGTACCAGGACGGGTGTGATCTCCAGGCCGGGACGCCCATCATGTCTTGGAGGGTGCTCACCGCCAGGGGTTGCTGCACGGCGTGCATCACCCGCGCCCTAACCGGGTCGACATCGGTGGCGAAGTGCTTGACGAAGTCATCTTCAGGCATCCAGGCGAAGCCGCGGGAGTCGATGTACAGGTGCTCGAGTACCGGGCTCGGGGGACCTTGCGACAGGAGTGCACCGATGGACTCGCCCTCGTCGAGCCCGAAGGCAGCGATATAGACCAGGCCGACGACGTTCGGCGCGTTGTCGCCGAGGGCGGTGATGATCTGCCCGCCGTAGGAGTGCCCGGCGACGATGACAGGGCCGTCCTGACGGTCTAGTACCTGGCGGAGCCGAGCGACGTCCGCCTCCAGCGAGGACTCGGGGAACTGCGGGGCGGTGACGTTGTACCCGCGGCTCTGAAGGCGCTCAATGACGCCGCTCCAGCATGAGCCGTCGGCCCATGCGCCATGTATGAGGACAATATTGGGTCGAACGGGCATGTCAGTATTTCCTCTCGATACGGGCACCAGAATCGCCCGTCATGATCAGGGTCAGGTTTTGATGAAAGCCGTAAGGCGACGCTGCCCACGGCGCCGCCGGGCCCAGACTCGGTCTCGCCACCCCGGCCGGCAGGCTAGTCACACACCCACCGCGGTGCCCTGGGTCAGTCCGACAGGAAAGCCACGGTCGCGCTGGCCGCCTCTGCCGCGTACTGGAAGATCGAGCCGTGTGACGCGTCCGGGTAGATCGTGACCTTCGCGTTGGGGATGAGCCCGGCGAGAGTGTAGCTAGCCGCTGTCGGGATCATGATGTCGGCGTCGCCCTGGAGGATCAGTGTGGGCTGGCTGATGTCGCGCAGCCGCCCGACCGCCGCCCAGTCTGGCACTCCCCACGCCAGGACCGCCTGGTACTGCGCGTTCTTCGATTCGAGCGACGGCCCCTCGTCACGTCCTTCCTGCCGCTGGAAGATCCGGCCGAGCGAGGACTGGCCGGCGGCGCGGCTGGAGTCGGTGTGGGCGTAGAAGACGGAGACGTACCCCTCCGGAGTGACGTCGTCGTCGAACGCCACGCTCTTGACGACGTCCGGCC
>WNFY01001037.1_pt1 | contig 25988 bp, 25 predicted proteins | sample 5400091 | NCBI WGS metagenome assembly WNFY01 (sample SAMN13153364, study PRJNA577476) | soil metagenome | isolation source: 60 cm soil or saprolite under grassland replicate 1 | place: USA:California | collected 2016-06-15 | reverse complement strand
CGCTGTCCGGCACGGTCGAACGGCGGTTCATCCGCCCGCTGTACCTCGGCGACTCCATCCTGCCATTCCGCTGTCTCAACCCCCTTCAGGCCGTTATTCCCTGGGATGGCGAACGCCTCCTGGATGGCGAAGACGAACGCCTCGATCTGCACACCGGGCTTGCCAAATGGTGGCGCTCCGCCGAAGCCGTCTGGATCAAGCACCGCTCAAGCGAGCGTCTGACCCTTGCTGAACGGCTCGACTACCGTCACGGCCTGGCCCAGCAGTTCCCAGCCGCCAACCACCGCGTCGTCTACGGTGCGAGTGGTATGTATCTCGCGGCCGCCGTGGTGTCAGACCCGAACGCAGTCATCGAACATAAGCTGTACTGGGGGTCAGCGGCCAGCCATGACGAGGCCCGGTTCCTGACCGCGATCCTGAACTCGGCTATAGTCACAATGGCGGTCCGCCCATTGCAAGCCCGCGGGGAGCACAACCCACGTGACTTCGACAAGTACATCTTCCGCCTGCCCATTCCGGCATACGACCCCGATGACGCCGCCCATGACCTGCTGGTTAGGCTAGCCATCCAGGCAGAACAGGTCGCGGCCAACGTTGACCTACCAGCGATACGCTTCGAGGCGCAACGCCGCCGCATCCGCGAAGCGCTTACGAAGGGCGGAGTCGCCGCTGAAATCGACGCTATTGTCAAAACTCTGTTGGCCTAGCGATTCGCAACCATCCGCGCGGTCCTGCCCTTCGGTGAAGTCGCGGTCTGGTTGGCGTGAGGAGTTGGCCAGGCGCTACCGCGTCCAGCAGCGGCGGCTCCGCAGACGGACCGGGCGGCCGGGCTGTTCCCCACTGCCGTGATTCGAGCGTGATTCGAGACACCCCCGACCGCTGCGCCGCCGCGGTCGGGACAGCGCTCACGTTGACGAGCCTGGCCAGGCTGCATCGGCTGTCCGGTCGCGGCGACAACCGATCGTGAGGCGGTCGGCTGCCCGGACGAGGCGTTGCCAATGCCGTAGGGTCGCGGGGTGGACGACGCTGCGGACTACACCTCAACGCTGCCGGGAAAGCGGATGGCGGCCGGCGTGCTCTTACTCGATGGGTTCGGCCGGGTGCTGCTGGTGGAGCCGACCTACAAGCAGGGCTGGGAGTTCCCGGGCGGTGTGGTGATGGGGAACGAGTCGCCGTGGTCGGCGGCGGTCCGGGAGGTGAAGGAGGAGCTTGGCCTGGTCCTGGCCGGGCCGCTGCGCCTGTTGGTCGCCGATTGGGTGCCGCCGCGGGATGGGCGTACCGAGTGTGTGGTCTGGTTGTTCGACGGGGGTGAGGTTGGTGCGGCTGAGGTCGCCGCGATCCGGCTTCCTCCGGACGAGTTGCGGTCGTTCCGTTTCGTCGCTGAGGGGGAGGCGGCGGAGTTGCTGCCGCCGATCAGGGCACGCCGCCTGCGCGCGGCGTTGGCGGTCCGCGCGGGCGGCGGGAGCGGGCTGGGCTATCTGGAGGACGCCCAGCCGCCGCGATAGCTGACGCTCCCGGGGGTTGTCAGGCGCCGGGTTGGAAGCCGATCCGGCGGGCGAAGGCGGGCAGATCCGGCAGCGCGCGGCGGCGGTCGGCGCGGAGCAGGTCGTCGACCATGCGGTGTACCGGCGGCCGGTATCGGACGTCGGCGGGGGCGGTTCGTTCGGCGTGCAGCAGAGCGTGGTAGCACTGCTGGGGTTTGCCCCACTGGTGGTAGGCGCGGGCGAGGTCGATCCAGTACCGGCCGCGGCGTTCGGGGGTGGGTATGGCGGCGGTGCGGATGGTGCTCGGAACGGTCGTGGTCAGCAACACCGCACCGCGCTGCTCGACCTACAGGTGTGCGGCCAGCGGAACATCCCGGTGGTACCGGTGCTGCGCGGCCTGCTGATCCCCGGCCGGGCGCTGCGGGTCGTCGATCCGGACAGTCTGCGGCTGCAGGCCCGCGCTCCCGAACGCATGCCGTGGTCCAGGCTGGCCGCTGCCGCATGCTGGGTAGCGATCAGCCGGGCGGCGGCGGCATCGGCCGCTACCTACCTTCCCGACGGCGTGCCGGTGCGCGCCATCTACAACGGAGTCCAGCCTCGCCATCCCGCCGCGACCGCCCGGGACCGTTCGGCGCGGCGGGCCCCTGCGGTGCGTGGCGGTGGCCAGGGCGACCGGGTGGAAACGCGTCGATGCGGTCATCGCCGCGGTCAGCGCGCTCCCGCCGGGACTGTGCCGATTGGACGTCTACGGCGAGGGCCCGCAACTCGGCCGGTTGCGGTTGCTCGCCGACCAGCTGGGCGGCCCGGTACGGCTGCACGGCCACGTCAGCGATCTGCACCGTCGGCTGGCGGACGCCGACCTGCTGGTCAGCGGCAGCCAACAGGAGGGATTCGGCCGAGCCGTGGCGGAGGCCGCCGCCCTCGGCGTCCCGGCGGCAGTCCCGGCCGGTGGCGCCAGCGGCGAACTGGTGCTGCACGGGTTGACCGGCTGGGTCTACGACCCGGCCGACCCCACCACTCTACCGAGGCTGCTCGCCGATGTCGCGGCCATGCCCGCCGCCGAGCTGGCCGCGATGGGTGATCGGGCTCGTATCCGCGCCGCCGGCGTGTTCACGCCCGAGCGCTGTGCGGCCGAGTACCTCGACGTCTGCCACGCCGCGGTCACGGCACAGACAACGATCTGCGGCGCCGGGGACGCGGCATGAGGCTCACCGACGTCCTCTCCCTGGCCGCCGACGACCTGCTGGCCGCCTGGGGTGTCGCGGCCGCGATGGACACCATCGAAGTGTCCACTCTGGACCAGGCACGGCTAACGGGCTGGCGCCACGCCGCATCCACGGTCGACACCCTCGTCCATCCGACCGCCGAAGTATCACCGCATGCGGTGCTCAGCGATGACGTGATCGTCGGACCCGGCTGCATCATCCACGAGTTCGCCACCGTCCGGGACCGCAGCATCCTCGCGGCCGGCGTCGAGATCGGCCACGGCTGCGAGGTGGCCCGCTGCGTGCTGGCCTCCGGCACCCGGCTGGCCCACCAGGTGGTGCTCTGCGATGCCATCGTCGGCCGCGGCGCGCACCTGTCTGCGGCGGTGATCCTCGGCAGCGTTCACCTGTGGAACGACGACATGGCCCACCCGGACCGGCCGATCAGCATCCGCCTTGACGGGCGGACCCGCTACTCCTGCCGCCGGCCCAAGTTTGGCGGCGTCCTCGGCGACGCCGTCCGGGTTGGCATGGGCGCGCTGCTCGGACCTGGCCTGATCGTCGGCGCCGGCAGCGTCATCTACCCGCAGGTCATCGCCGGCGAGCAGGTCATCCCCGCCGACAGCGTCGTCCGCCCCGACACCCCTCGGCTTCGGATCCAACCGCGCCGAGACCGGCAACCCGCCTTCGGCGGTGAACCGGCCCCGGCAGCCCAGCAGCTCACCCTCGTCTCTCAGGTCAGTTGACCACCCAGGCCGGAAGGAACCACCATGCGTCACCCCGCGGAACGCGAACAACTCCTCACGATCATCGCCGACCTGCTCCGCTTCCAGCTGCTCGACCCGGCCGGCGGCGCGGTCAGCCTCCGGCTGTCCACAGGCGACATCCTCATGTCCACCACCGGCTCCGCGTTCCGCCGCTGGAACATCACGCCGGACGACTTCATCCTGCTCACCCCTGACGGCGCGATCATCGAGCGGACCGGCGGGCTCGGCGCCTCCGGCACCCCGATCCACCTCGCCATCTACCAGACCTTCCCCGGCTGCAACGCCATCATCCACGCCCACGCCCCGTACAGCCTCGCCTTCGCCTCCGCCGGCTTGGACCTGCCCAGCTGCACCAACCAAGCCGACACCCTCGGTCACATCCCCTGCCTTTTCGCCGACGAAACCGCCATCAAAGCCGACTACCAGGCCAACCCGATCCCCATCGACCTGCCCGAGGGAACGGTGCAACGGCCCGACGTCGCCGCCGTCAACCTCCTGCACCTGATCCCCCAACTGCGCCAGCGCCTGGCACCCCGCGCGGCCGAACTCAGCCGACACGGCCTCGCCTTCCTCGTTCACCGGCACGGAGCCTTCGCCTTCGCCCGTCACCCCGACGAAGCCTTCGACAACCTCCACCGCGTCGAAGCCACCGCCCGCACCGCCATCTACCGGGCCGCCCTTGACACCAGCGCACCACCCGCCGCCAACCGGATCGAGCCGGCCACCCAATCGGCCATCAGCGCATAGCGCTCCAGAATCCCCCTCGCGGGTATCCCGGGCGCCGGTGCGCCGCAGGACTCGCGTTGAGCCACCCGCACGCGGACCGGGCCGACGCCGTCCGAGCCAGACGCAGCGGGCGCCAGCAACACCATACGTCCGGCAGGACCCGCCGCCGACAAACAGGCCTCCCCCCGCAGCGGCGAGTCGCGCTACCTTCCGCCGTCCCAATCAGGCCACGGCGAGCCGGAGCCGCCCGCGGCCGCCGCCGTTCGCCGCGGCCGGCACCGAAGGAGACCGACATGGACCGCGGAGGAGGTGCGCGCGCTGGGCGTGCAGACCGACATCGCAACCGCCGGATCGATCTTCGGCCTGTCCAGGACGCAGGCGTACGTCGCCGCGACCAACGGCGTCCTCCCCGTCCCGGTGATCAAGGTCGGCCGGCGCTATCTCGTGCCAACCGCCCCCATCCTCCGATTGCTTGGCCTCGACCCGGATGACCGCGCCGTCGACCGCCGTAGTGGGGCCCACCGCCCGGACCCAGGGAACGCCGATGACCTCACCTGCTAGCCGCGCTGCGGGAGCTACCGCTGCCGCGACGCCGGACCAGCACCCACCCACAGCTCAGCCTCCACCTTCCGCCGCCGCGACCAGACGGTCGCGCCGGGCGGAGTCCCAGTCGGAGCGGCGCCGCGGGCGCCGCGCGTGCGACGCACCGGCCGGACACGGCGCCCCCGGTGGCGCAGCCGTGATCCGCGGGGCTGGGTTGCGCGGCACCCAGTCGCCGGCGGAGCGAGGCACGGCGTGAAGGGCTCGACGCTCAAACGGTGCGGCTGCACCGGCCCGAATGGTCGGCAGTTGGGCGCCCGGTGCCCGCAACTGGCCAAGCGGCGGCACGGCACCTATGGGTACGCCGACCGGATCGACACCAGCGCCGGCCGTCGGCTGCTCAAACGGTTCGGCTTTCCGACTAAAGCCGCCGCCGAACAGGCGCTCACCCAGGTCCACGACCTGATCAAGCTCGCCGGCGCCGACGCGGGTGTCCGGCGGCGCATCGGCGATCTGATACTGGACAAGACCTGCGACGGCGGCGAACTGCCGGCCGTCGAGGACGTCCGCCGGCGGCTGGGTCTCGGCCGGGAGTTGGACCGCTCGGAGACCTTCGGCGAGGCCTGGCCGGTGTGGCTGGCCGGCAAGAAGAAGCTGCGGCCCAGCGCCCGCAACAGCTACCAGCAGATCGGCCGGAACTGGCTGCTGCCGGTGCTGGCCGACGTCGCGGTGGACCGGCTGACCAGCGAGCACTGCGCCATGGTGTTCGAGCGGGTCGACATGTTCAACGAGGAGCTCGAGGCGGCCCACGCGGCCGGTCGGAAGCCGGAGCTGCCCGGCGACGTCCGCTCCCGCGCCCGCTACACCGGGGTCGCCACCCAGCATCGGATCTACGCCGCGCTGCGGGCCTTCCTCAACCACGCGTGGAAGAAGACCCACAAGATCACCTTCAACCCCATCTACGCCGTGGAACTGGAATCCGAGGAGCGCGAGCCCGCGCTGGTCTGGGAACCGGAGCAGGTCGCTCAGTTCCTGGCGCACACCGCCGACGATCGGCTGCACTTCCTATGGCGGCTGGCCCTGCTGCGCGGCTTCCGCCGCGGCGAACTCGCCGGGCTCGCCGACGGCGACATCGACCTCGACAACGGGATCATCACCGTGAACGTCGCGCTGCTTCAAGTCGGCGGCAAACTCGTCTGAGGACGTCCGAAGTCCCAGGCGGGCGAACGGATCGTCGACCTGGATGCCGGCACCATCGCCGCCGGCAGGACCCACCGGGCTCGCCGCAACCGCGAACGGCTGGTCGCCGGCCCGGCATGGCAGGAATCCGGTTGTGCCTTCACAACCGAGGACGGCAGTCCGCTGCCGCCGAACTACATCTCCCGCCGGTTCAAGCAACTCGCTGCTGCCGCTGGCCTGCCGGTGATCAAACTACACGCCGCCCGGCACACCGCCGCCTCCCTCATGCTCGAAGCCGGTCTCGACATCAAGATCGTTCAAGACGTCCTCGGCCACTCCACCAGCGTGATCACCCGCGACACCTACCAGCACATCCGCCGCAAAGTGCACCGGGACGCGGCCGAGAAGACCGTCGCGCTGCTACCCGAGCCGCCCGCCCGCCAGGACAGCACCGGTACAACACCATGAACGCGCGCTGGCCATGTCGTCGACACTCTGCCACGGCCGACTCGACACGAGCCGCCCGCAGCACCCGGTCACCACCGTGGTCCGCCGTCACATCGCGCTGCAGACGTGCCTGCTCGGCATCGCCGCCGCCGGCCGTCGAGCAAGGCGCCGCCCTGGCCGCGCAACGCGAGGCGGAACAAGCCCGCCAGGCCGCCGAGCGGGACTGGGACGCTCACCCGCGCGTCGTCGAGGGCGGCCGCCACGTCGGCGGCGAGTTCGACTGCGACGAGTGCTGGCGGGAGGTAGCCCAGGCGCGCAGGGTCGGCACGCGGCCGAGGCGCTGCGCCAGGTGGCCGCACCGCGGTTGTGGGACCGGATCCGGGCGGTGGTCGACCTCGAATCCCCGACGCGGAGGTCCGACCGTGCCACGCGGACGGGGATCCCCGCCCTGTGTCGGGGTGCTGGCCCGCCCCGATCTGCCATCGTTACGGCGGCCGGCCCTGGCCGCGGCCGTGCTGGCCGTCTGCGCCGCGGCGGCGGCGGTCGTGCTGACCCGGCCCGCGCCGGGCCGGGCCGGGCGGCAACCTGCCGTGGTCGCCGCGCTGATCCAGGCCTACCGGCACGGCCAGCCGGCAGGCGACCCGGCCGCCGCCGCTCCACCCACGCGGCAGGCCGACGGGTTCGTCTGGACCAGGCCCGGCGCATCATGCTGGCCGGGGCAGCCGATCATCGTGCACCAGTACCGCCGCGCCGACGGCGCCCGGATCCTGCTGGCCCGCGCCCAAACCGAGTTCCCCCGCGCCACCGGCGCGCACAACCTGCCCGGCGGGGAGTGCCTGGCCGACGTCGACGGGAGCCGGGTCTACTGCACCGCCAGACCCGGGCCCACCCTTGTCCTGGGCAACGAGCCCGACGCGGTGGCCGCGCTCGCCCACGCGTCCGAGTAGGAGGGCGGACGGACGGCCACTGCCGCGTGAGTCGCGGCGGCGGCCGAGGAGCAGCGCAAGGTGGGCCGGCAGTCGCCATCGGGGCCGACGGGTTGGCGGGGAGATCCTCGCCGGTCGGGCGCCGCTTCGTCGGGCGGTGGCGAGCGCCGGATCGAGGTGGGGCCACCCCCGGTTGACAGGGCCAGCGCGGTGGTCACCGGGTCGACGCCCATGGGTGCCGCCGGTGAAGGGGCTGGCCGAGGCCCGGGCCGCTGCTTCACGGCCTCCGGGGCCTGGCCGACCACACTGAGCGGAGACGAGCGCCGTGACCGCTGCCGCGACCGTGGCCGGCCTTCCGGGGAGCCTGGGCGGGCCGCGGTCGCGGTGACCGGGTGGGTGCGCCACGCCGCTGCTGACCCTCAACGCCGCCGCGTGAGGTGGGTGGGCCAGGTCTTTTCCGCAGGTGGGGCAGCGAGTGACCCGCGTAGCCGCGCTGAGGGCTCGGCGGTCCTCTGGGGTGAGCTGTTGGGCCCGTGCCGGGTCGTCGGGGATCCGTTGCAGCAGCGGGGCTGGACTCGCCTCCCGGTCGGGTGTGGCGGCCGTGCTCCGGGCGGGAGCGGCGAGGCGACCGGCCGGGTGAGGTTACTGGTCGGGGAAGTCGGCGGGGACGAGGACGCGGAGGGCTTCGTCGGCGGTGCGGACGGTGATCGGGGTGGTGCCGCGGACTTCGCCGTCGATGTCGACGTGGAGGGGTGGGTTGGTGTGGATCTCGACGGTGGGGGTGACCAGGAATGGGGTGGTGGCCAGGTCGCGGCGGGCGCCGCGGATTAGTCGTCCGATCATGGCGAGGGTGAGCCCGGGTTCGGTGTTGGTCGCCGAGCCGGTAGACGACGAGTTGGTGGTCGTCGATGCTGGCGTCGCGGGCGAGGATGCGGCCGGCGTGGTAGCGGCCGTTGGCGATGTTGAGCTGGTGGGTCCAGAAGTCCCGCCGCCGGCCGTCGGGGGTGCTCAGGGTGGCGTGGAAGGGGCGGTGGGCGGGTAGGGCGCGCAGTCCGGTCAGGCCGTAGGCGGCCCGGCCGAGGACGCGTTTGAGGGTGTCCGGGGTGCGGTGGGCGACCTGGACGGACACCCCGACGCTGGCGAGGTTGGCGAACAGGTCCTGCCCGGCGCTGCTGGTGACGTGGCCGAGGTCGACGTCGGCGACGACGCCGCGGGCGATGGTGGCGACGGCGGCGGGTAGGTCGAGGGGGAGGCCGAGGGAGCGGGCGAAGTTGTTGGTGGTGCCCAGCGGGAGCACGCCGAGGGGGTCCACGGCGGTGGCCAGGGTGCCGTCGCCGCCGCCGACGATGAGCAGGTCCGGGTTGGTCGCCAGCGCGGTCCGTAGCGCGTCGGGGAGCGCGGCCGGGTCGGTCACCGGCAGGCGGGCGGTCAGCCCGAGACCCTGGGCGGCGAGCAGCGCGGGCAGCCGGGTGGGTACCCCGGCGGCCCGGCGGGAGCGGGTGTTGACCACGGCGACGGCCCGGCCGCCGGCGCGGATGGCGCGGGTCAGCTCCGCCTTGCTGCGCATCGGCGGGCCGTTCGGTCCGGCAGGGTTCACAGCCGCCGCCCAAGGGCGAAGACGCGGCGGGCGGCGACGGCGAGAGCGACGCCGGCGAGGACTGTGCCGGCGACGGTGAGCAGTCCGGGTGCGGTCAGCGGCTGCAGCCGGAGCAGGCTGCCGAGGCTGGTGGACGCGGCCAATAGTCCGACGGCGGTGGCGGCGGTGGCCCAGGCCGGGAACGCGGGGTTGTCCCGCGGCGGGAGGGCGGGGTCGGCGCGCAGCGTCCAGGCGATCAGCGCGTGCGCGGCCAGCCAGGCGAGCACGGCGGCGGTCTGCGCCTGCCCGACCTCGGTGTGTCGGAGGGTGAGCAGGTAGGCGGGGAGGACCGCGACGGCCAGCGCGGCGGCGACGGTGAGGATGGCGGTGGTTTCGGGGCGGTCGAGGAACCGGGCGTCCGGCCGGCGGGGTGGGCGGTGCATGGCGTCGGGGGCGGCCGGTTCGGCGACGAACGCGACCGAGGCGCCGAGGTCCATGAACAGCTCCAGCAGCACGATGTGCACCGGCGCGAACGGCGCCGGCCGGCCCGCGGCGAGCGGGACGAGCAGCGCGGCGACCAGGGCGAGCTTGGCGCCGAGGTAGAAGCCGACCGCCCGGCGTAGCTGGGCGGAGATGTTGCGGCCCTTGCCGATCGCGGCGGCGACGGTGGGGTAGGCGTCGTCGGTGAGCACGACGTCGGCGGCCTCCCGGGCCAGGTCCGCGCCGCGGCGGCCCATCGCGATTCCGACGTCGGCGGCGGCCAGCGCGGGCGCGTCGTTGGCGCCGTCGCCGGTGACCGCGACGACCTCACCCCGGCGTTGCAGCAGCCGGACCAGCCGCAGCTTGTCCTGCGGGGTGGCCCGGGCGACCACCGCCCCGTCGTGCAGGCAGCCGGTCAGCTCCTGGTCCGTTAGCCGGTCCAGACGCCGGCCGCCGTGCAGCACCGGGTCGGCGGACAGGCCGGCCTGCCGGGCGATCGCCGCGGCGGTGGCCGGATGGTCGCCGGTGACCACGATGGTCTGCACCGACGCGGCGTGCAGCGCGTGCACCGCTTCGGGCACGCCGGGGCGCAGCGGGTCGGCGAACGCGGCCAGGCCGACGAAGCGCAGCTCCTGTTCGGCCTGGTCGCGGTCGGCCGGGGGACGGCTGGGCACCGCGTTGGCGAAGGCGATCACCCGGTAGCCGGCTTCGGTGAGCCGGGTCAGCCCGGCGTGCACGGCCGTCCGCTGCCCGGGTTCGGGTCGGCACCGGTCCAGCACCGCCTCCGGCGCCCCGGAGACCGCCACCAACATCCGGGTGGGGCGGCCGCCGGGGTCGGGGGCCGCCGCCCAGACCCGGGTGACCAGCTTGCGGTCGGAGTCGAACGGGTAGGCCGCGAGGGGCTGCCCGTCGACCCGCAGCCCGGCGGCGGCCGCGGCGGCGGCGAGCTCGGCCTCCATCGGCTCCCGCGCCGGCGCCCGCTGGCCGGCCGGCCGGGCCTGGGTGCGGATCGCGGTGGACAGCAGCTCCGCCCGATCCCCGACGATCTCCACCAGCCGCAGACGGTTCTCGGTCAGCGTGCCGGTCTTGTCGGTCAGCACTACGGTCACCGCGCCGAGCGCCTCACCGGCCCGCAGCCGGCGCAGCAACGCGCCGCGGCGGGCCAGCTGCTGGCCGCCGACGGCCAGCAGCACGGTGACCAGGATCGGCAGCTCCTCCGGCACCGTGGCGAACGCGACGGTCAGCCCCTCCAGCAGCATCTGCCGGACCGGCTGCCCGGCCAGCACCCCGACGACCGGCACCAGGACGCTGGCGGCGACCGCGAAGACCAGCACCGCCCGGGCCAGCTCGGCCAGCGTCTTCTGCAGCGGGGTGGCCGGTTCCCGTTCGGTGCCGGCCAGCCGACCCAGCCCGCCCAGCTCGGTGTCCGGCCCGGCCGCGGTCACCACCGCCACGCCCTCCCCGGCGGCGGCCGAGGTGCCGGCGTACAGCATCGAGGTCCGCTCGGCCAGCGCGGCGGCCGGGTCGACCGGGTCGGGGGTCTTGTCCACCGCGGCGGGTTCCCCGGTCAGGGTCGCCTCGTTCACCCGCAGCCCGCGGGCGTCCAGCAGCCGGGCGTCGGCCGGGACCAGGTCACCGGCCTCGACCACGACCACGTCACCGGCCACCAGCTCGCCGGTGGGCACCTCCCGCAGCCGCCCGTCCCGGCGGACCCGGGCGACCGGGGCGGTCAACGCCCGCAGCCCGGCCAGCGCGCGTTCGGCCCGCAGCTCGCTGACCGTCTCGACGGTCGCGACCGCGCCGATGATCGCGAAGATCGCGGCAGCGTCCCGCGGCTGCCCGAAGACCGCCGAGAGCACCCCGACCGCGATCAGCAGCAGCTGCAACGGCTCGACCAGCGACTCGGCCAGCTCCACCAGCCAGCCCGGCAGCCGCCGGACCGGCCGCGGCGGAACCGGCCGGCGCCCCTCGGCCTGCTCCCCGGTCAGCCCCCGTTCGGCGCCGCCCAGCTCGGACAGCACCCGGCCGGCCGGCAGCGCCCACCACGGCCCCGCTGAGTCGACCGCGGCAGCCGACGCGGCCGCAGCCGACCGCTCACCCGCGCGAGGGCGGGCACCGGCGGCGGACCGATCAGGCACGGCCGCCGCCGAGCTCCCGGTAGGCCCGCCGGTAGGCGTCCAGCGCGGCGACCTGGTCGTCGACCTCCGCGCGGATCGCGTGCAGCCGGGGCTCCCGGTCGGCCGCCGCGGTCTGCGCCAGCGCATCCCGGGCCCGGCCCACGGAGGCCAGCAGCTGGTCGACCTCCCGGCCCAGCGCCGCGAGCTCGGCCCGCTGCCAGTCCGGGTCCCGGCCGCGTTCGACCGCCCGCAGGTCGCCGTCCACCGACTCGGCCACCCGCCGCACCCTCCGCAGCAGCGCCGGCATGTCGCCGGTCGGCCGGCCCTCCGCGTCGGCCCGGGCGATGGCCTGCGCCAACCCGTCCACCCCGGCGCGCAGCCGCCGGCGCAGCTCGGCCAGCTCCCGGGCCGGACCCGGCGGCAGCGCCTGCGCCCGCACCGCGAGCAGGGCGCGGTCCACCGCGCCGGACCGCTTTGCCCGCCGCCACACCCGCCACAGCACGAAGCCGCCCACCAGCAGCAGCACCAGCACCACCGCGCCCACCGCCAGCAGCACGCCCGGGGTCAGGAACTGCACCCAGAACGTCGTGTCGGTGCCGTCATCGGCGTACCCGGTCACCCGAACCTCCCGATCCTGCTAGCCGTGCCCCCGCCGCCGCCTGCTCGGGGGACGGTGCCGTCGCCGGGTCACTCACCACCGCGGCCGGCGGTGCCGTCGACGCCGGGCTCTTGCCGGTGGACCGGCCGCGGCGGCCGCGGTCCCACACCCCGGCGGCGGTGACGACCAGCGCCAGCCAGCCGACGCCGAGCAGCCAGGCGGCCAGCACGTCGGTCAACCAGTGCAAGCCCAGATACATCCGGGAGAACCCGACCGCGGCGACCGCCAGCGCGGCGACCGTCCACACCGCCACCCGCCGCGCCCACCGGGCGCACGACCGGCCGAGCAGCACGGCGAGCACCCCGAACCCGGCCGCGGCCAGGGTGGCATGCCCGGACGGGAACGCGGAACTGGACGCCGCGACCCCGGGCACGGCCAGCTCCAACGGCGGCCTGGCCCGGCCGACCAGCGCCTTGACCGACGTCTCGATCAGCTCCCCGCCGACCAGGACGACCGCCGCGACGATCAGCGCCGCCCACCGCCGGCCACGCCAGACGACCACGGCGGTCACGAGGGCGACGATCAGACTCACGCCGACCGGGCTGCCGAACCTCGTCACCGCCCGCATCAGGGTGGTCAGCCACGGCGCGCGGTGCCCGGCCAGAAACCTCAGCGTCGGCCGGTCCACACCGGCCAGACCGCCACCCTCCAACACCGCGTCCAGCAACTCCCCGAACATCCAGCCGGCCGCCAGCACCATCAGCAGCCCCGCGGTCAGCTCCAACCCAAACACCCCGCCCGGGCTCAGCCGGCGCCCCAGCCAGCCCAGCAGCCGGGCGTGCCGGGCGCGAAGCCGCCGCACCCCCGGCCGCTGCCCCACCAGCCGGTCCGCGGCCGCCCGGACCCGGTCCGGGTGCCAGGCGACCCACCGGGCGGCCAGCACCACACCCGCCACCACCAGCACGATCCCGGCCAGGATCAGACTGGCCCGTCCCGCGATCCGCTCCACCCGCTGGTAGGAGCTGCCCGCGGCATAGCCGAGCAGCACGAACGTCGGCGCCCAGGTCAGCCCGCCGAGCACGTTGAACGGCAGGAACCTGCCGTACGGCAGCCGACCCATCCCGGCCAGCGTCGGCACCAGCGCCCGCAGCAGCCCCACCCACCGGCCCACAAACACCGCCCGGCCGCCGTTCTCGGCCAGAAACCGCTCGGCCCGCTGCCAGCGCCGCTCACCCACCCGCCGGCCCAGCCGGCTGCGCCGCAGCCGCGGCCCCACCGTCCGGCCGATCTCGTAGCCGATCGAGTCCCCGACCACCGCCCCCAAGCACGGCGGCCAGCACCATCACCGGCAGGCCGAGCTGCCCCCGCTGGGCCAGGAACCCACCCAGCAGCAGCGCCGCCTCCCCCGGGATGACCAACCCCACGAACGCTGCCGACTCGGCCAGCGCCAGCCCACCGATCAGCACGTACCCCCACGGGGCCGCCACTGACTGGACCCACTCCAGCACCCGGCTCATCCCGCGGTCTGCCGGTGCCCGCCGCGGCCGCCGCGGTCGACCGGACCAGCCACCGGCCCGCCTGGCAGGTCAGCCAACCGCAGCCGCGGCCGATACGACGCTGGCTCGCCGGGCCCATCCAGCCGCCGCAGCCCGCCCAGACACCGCAGTCCCCGCGAAACCCGCAGGTCCAAGATCAGCCGCCCGGCCGGCACATCTTCATCACCCACTCCTCAATGTTACGAGCGTAACAAGAGACCGCTATGCTGAACGGCTACCACATCCGCCTCGGACACCCATGCGCCCGCCTGCCCACAGCACAGCCGCAACCATGAGCCCGGCCGGCGAGAAGCTGGCTGCTGCGTTCTGGCGAGCTGGCCGTGGGCACGCGTCGGCGCGCCGGCAGACCTCGTTCAGCGAGAAGCCCAGCCAGCAGGGGCAGGCGGCATCATCCCCGGCGCCGCTGGAGCGCCGGCCGGGCGGCCGCGCTCGGTGACGTGCTGTGCGCCGGGTGCTCGTCGAGTGCGGCTCGGCCCAGCTCGTCGAAGGCCAGCCGGATCGCGTCGGCCAGGGCGTCCAGGTCGTCGACGAGCGAGGCGGCTGCGGCGATGCCCACGCCCCGCCGACATGCTGCGGGGCGGCCGGCGACTCAACGTGCAGGAAGAACCTGTCCTCGGCCGGCACCGGCCGACCCCGTGCCGCCCTCCGCCCCGCCCCGGGCTGCCTCTTTCGGTCGGCCACGCGGCCGCCTCCTTCACACCGGCGCTGTCCGATGCCGCGCCCCCGGCTGGGCACCGGTCACGACGCCCACCGCGCACCGGGGCGTCTGGGCGCGCCAACGCCAGCTGCCCCCTCGCCCGTGCTTCTGCCGGTCACGCTACGGCGGACGGGCCGCTCGCCGCATCGGTGTCGGGCTGCGCGGGGGCCGCAAGGTGCCCGCTGCGGTAGCGGCGCTGCTGGGCAGATCAGCCTGCCTCGGCTGGACCTGGACGCCGGCCTACTCGACCGCCCGTCGGGGTGGCCGGATGGTGGGTCAGGGCCGGCCGGGGGGGTCGGATGGCTTCAGCGGGCGGTCGGCGTGCCGATAGCAGGGGCATGACCAGTCTGCGTGAACGGTCGCACCGGCCGAGGCGGTCAACCAAGCCGAAGGTGCCGCCGGGCCGGGCAGTCAGCCCGCACGCTCGGGATCGGGTTCGGCGGTGGTGGCGAGCCTGGGCGCTGCCGCTGTCCGTCGTGCTGGTGGCGGCCGCCGCCGGGTGCGGCATCCTGCGGGTGCACGCCTACGCGACCCAGCGTCGCGACCTTGACGCCCTGCTCGCCCGGATCACGATCGCCGGCAACCAGCAAAGCGCGCTGGACTGGCAGGCCATCGCCGAGCGCGGAGTCTCCCGCGACCTCGGGCAGCGCCGACACGAGCTCGACACGGCCATCGACAGCCTGCCGGGCCTGCTGGTGCGGCGGGACGGCAGCGACGAGACTCGGGCGGTCGGCGCCGCCTTCGCCGGCTACGACGCCGCCGTCGACGAGGAGTTCGGGCTGCTGGCCAGCGGGGCTGTGACCGGGGCCAGAGACCGCTACGAGCGGCGGGTCGACCCGGCCTTCGCCCGGCTGACGACGGCGCTGGCGGTGGCCGACGGCCGCTACCGGGCCGCAGTCCGGAGGGCCGACCGGTGGGCCGATGTGGGCATCGTGCTGCTGCTGTTGGCGGCCGCGGCGAGCATCGGTCTGCTGGTCCGGCGGTTCCAGCTGGCCGGGGCGCGGACCGCCGAGCTGCTCGCCCACCAGGCCCGGCACGACCCGCTGACCACCCTGCCCAACCGTGCGCTGCTGCTCGAGCGGCTGCGCGGCGAGCTGGCCCGGGCGGCCCGCCGGCAGCGGCCGGTCTACCTGCTCTGGTTGGACCTGGACGACTTCAAGGTCGTCAACGACAGCCTCGGCCACCAGGTCGGCGACCAGCTGCTGCAGGCGGTCGGGGACCGGCTGCGCGGCTGTCTACGACCGGGCGACACCCCGGCCCGGATGGGCGGCGACGAGTTCACCGTGCTGCTGACCGACATCGACGACCTGCCGCACGCCGTCGAGGTCGCCGACCGGGTCGGCCAGCAGCTTCGCGTCCCGTTCCGGCTGGCCGGCCGGGAGGTGGTGGTGCACGCCAGCATCGGCGTCGCCGAGAGCGTGCCCGGCGCGACCAGCGCCGAGGAGCTGCTGCGCAACGCCGACATCGCCATGTACGAGGCCAAGAAGCAGGGCAAGGGCCAGCACCAGGTGTTCCTCCCGGGGATGGACCTCGCCGCCTGGAAGCGCCTGGAGCTGGAGGCCGAGCTGCGCGCGGCGCTGGAGGACGGCCAGTTCGAGCTGTACTACCAGCCGATCCTGGACCTCGACAGCGGCGCGGTCAGCGAGCTGGAGGCGCTGGTCCGCTGGGACCACCCGACCCGGGGGCTGCTGCCGCCAGCGGAGTTCATCCCGGTAGCGGAGGAGACCGGCCTGATCGTCCCGCTGGGCCGGTTGGTGCTCGACCAGGCGTGCCGGCAGCTCGCCGCCTGGTCACCCGACCAGCACGGCGAGCCGCCCCTTGGCGTCAGCGTGAACCTCTCGGCCCGCCAACTGCGCGACCCCGACCTGCCCGGCCAGGTCGCGTCCGTGCTGGCCTCCTCCGGGCTGGATCCGGCCCGGCTTACCCTCGAAATCACCGAGACCACCATGGTCCACGACCCCGACACCGCCGCCACCACCCTGGCCGCGCTGCGCCGCCTCGGCGTCCGTGTCGCCGTCGACGACTTCGGCACCGGCTACGCCACCCTCGGCTCCCTCAAGCACTACCCGGTCGACCAGCTGAAGATCGACCGGTCGTTCATCGGCGGGCTCGGCCGCGACCCCCAGGACACCGCCATCGTGCACGCCATCGTCGCCTTCGGCAGGACCCTCGGCCTGCAACTGACCGCCGAAGGCATCGAAAGCGCCGACCAACTCCGCCAACTGCAGACCCTGGGCTGCCACCACGGCCAGGGCTACTACTTCGCCAAACCGCTACAGTCCGGCGGGGTCGAGCGATACCTCGAGACCCACCAGCAGGCACCGGCAGACCGGCTCGCCGGGTAGCCGGACAAGCGATCCTCGGTCGCCGCTCACCCGGGCGGTGACCGTACCCTGACGCCGACCCTCCCACCCTCCGCCCCCGCATCCGCGCTGGCCGCCGGACACCGCCCAGCCGACCCGATACCGACTCAGCACGGCAGGAGTCACCCGACCTGGGCCACCTGTCCACGGCCGGAGCGAAGGCACCATCGCAACGTGGTGCCCACCCAGCTCCGGCCGGGGCGAGGAGAGCGCCAGCGGCTGGTCGGCCGGCAGCCGCACCTCCCAGCCCGACAGTGGAGGCCGTGCCGGTCTCCGTCGGCACCCGGAACGCGATCATCGCGAACCTGCCCTGCGTGGCGCCACCCCGGACACCGACGCATGCGCCCAGGCCGGCGCCGTGCTACCCGCCAGCGCCCCGCCGGTGGCCACCGCGAGACCCCCCCGCCACAGCACCGCGCGGCTCGGACCGCCGACCCCGACCAGCCCGACCCAGCGCACGCGCCGGCGACGGTACGTGCACATCGGCAAAAGTCGTCTGCCGCCGCCCGGTAGCCCAGGCCGATCCGCCGGCCGGTCGCCTGCCGGAGAGGGGTCTGGTCGGGTGAGGGGGCTGGCGCGGTGGCCGTTGAGGCCCCGTTTCCGGCCCCTCACCCGACCAGTCGCCGGACGCTTGTCACCGCGACGTCGCCACGGGGCTCGAGGAGGCGGGCGGGGGCGTCGGCGCCGTGGCCGTGGGCGTGGGGGTGATGAGGCTCGGACCTGTTGTCTGGGTCGGCGGCTTCACGGTCGGCGTCGCCGGCGGGGCGGTTGAGCCGGCCGGTGGAGTGGATGCCTGCGTCTGGCTCGGCCTGGTGGTCGCCGTGACGCCCGGTGCGCTGCCGGCGGGCGCCGGTGGTGGAGGCCGGACGAGCATGTAGGTGACGAGTGTGATCAAGAAGACGGCGGTGACCAGCCAGGTCGAGGGTCGGCCGGGCAGGTGCATCAGCCGGTCCCGGTGGGTTCTGCCGTGTCGAGGTCGGCCGGCAGATGGATGCCCTCGCGGAGGAACGCGGCCGCGACGCGGGCGCGCAGCGCCCGGCCGATCTCGAACTGCTTGCCGGGCAGCGGGCCACCAGGCGGACCTCGAACTGGTCCACCTCGATGCTCTCGACTCCCATCACGGAGGGCTGGTCCAGCGGCAGCGAGTGAAGTTCGGGGTCTTCGTAGGTCTCCTCGCCGACCGTGCGCAGGATCTCGTTGACCCGGTTGACGTCGACGCTGGCAGGGACGGGAACGTCCACCACGGCCCGGGCCCAGTCCCGGGACAGGTTGGTCACCTGGACGATCTGCCCGTTCGGTGTGATCATGACCTCGCCGTTGACCGACCGGATCCGGGTGATCCGCAGGGTGACATCCTCGACGGTGCCCGACACCGGCTCGCCGGTGCCGGGGATCGCGATCCGGATGACGTCACCGAACCCGTACTGGCGTTCGGTGACGATGAAGAAGCCGGCCAGGATGTCCTGCACGAGGCGCTGCGCACCGAAGCCGAGCGCGACCCCTACGATGGTCGCCGGCGCGACCAGGCTGGTCACCGGCACACCCAGGCGCTGGACGATGAGGACCGCGGTCACGCAGTAGATGAGCACCAGCATCACCCAGGTCACCACCTGGGCCAGCGCGTGGCGGTGCTTGGCGGCCTCCGAGCGGACCAAGGCGTCGGTCTCCTGCGCCTTCGCGTCGATCCGCGCGATGATCCGGGCACCCAGCCAGGTCGCGAAGCGGGTCAGCAGGATGGCCCGGTGACCAGCAGCACGATCTCCAGCCCGCTGCCGCGCGCCCACCGGCCGAGATCCGTCAACGGCTCCACGGCCAGGAACATCGCCCCATGATTCCCCACGCCAGGGCGCGTGTGGAGAGGCCTCGTCGCGGTCCACCGCCCGCGCCGGCTGCTGCTCCACCCCGTTCCAGCGCAGATCCGGGTCTCCGGGCAGCTCCCGGAGCCGTGCATGATCCCGACCGCCTGACCGATCACGATGACCCTCGCGGCACGCAGGTAGAGCGCCTCTGCGGCAGCGGCAACGGTCAAGCCCGCGCGTCGTCGGTGTCCGCGCCGGCGACTATCTCGGCCGGCATCCTGGTGTGCCCGTCCGGTCCGCGATCTGGGCCGGGTCTCGACCGGGGGGCGACCGCCGGGTCCGGCGGCCGGCTGGTCGCAGCATCGGCAGCCGGCAGGCCCCGTCGTCGGCGTTTCCGCTCACCCGGCATTCCTCGCCTGCGCGGCGCCGTCCGGTTCGCCGCCGGCCGCCGGCCCAACCCCGCGCCCGGCACGCCGAGGCTGGACCCGGCGGCATCGGATGGGCCGGCGGGTGCCGGGCGCGCTCCGGCGGCCCGGCCGGGTCCGGCACGTTCCCAGGCGCCGGCGGCGGTCACGACCAGGACCAGCCAGCCGACGCCGAGCGCCCAGCCGGCCAGCACGTCGGTCAGCCAGTGCACCCCAGGTACAGCCGGGAGAACCCGACCGCCGCGGTCGCCAGCACGGCGACGGTCCACACCGCCACCCGCAGCACCCGGCCGACGCCGGACCGGCCGAGCAGCACGGCGAGCATCCCGAACGCCGTCGCGGCCAGGGTGGCGTGCCCGGACGGGAACGCGTAACCGCCGGCGAGCACCCCGGGCACCGCCAGGTCCGGCGGCGGCCGGGACCGGTCGGCCGCCGCCTTCACCACCGTCTCGATCAACCCGCCACCGGCCAGGACGACCGCCGCGGCGACCGGCGGCGCCCACCGCCTGGTGCGCCACCACACCACACCGGCGACCGCGACCAGCAGCGTCACGCCGGTCGGGTTGCCGACCGTCGTCACCGTCCGCATCAGCGTCGTCAGCCACCCGGTCCGATGCCCGGCCAGGAAGCCCAGCGTCGGCCGGTCGAGCACCCGCGCGAACATCCAGCCAGCGGCCAGCACCACCAGCAGGCCGGCGGTCAGCCACCGCCCGGCCGCCCCGCCGCGGCGACGGCGATCACCGGCCGGCAGACCCGCCGCCAAGCCGGAAACCCAGCCTGCGTTGATGTTCAACCGCCGCATCCCGTCACCATAGGTTGCCGCCGGCGCGTGGCCGCGGTTTCCACCGGGGCTCGGGGCGGCCCCGCGCCCGACGGCTCCGGCGGGCGGCCGACAGGTCAGGGTTCGCGCACGGCGCGCAGCCGGCGCCGGCCGGCCGGCCGCGCCGGGCGGCTGTCGCGCACGTCGTCGGCCCGCCCGGCACCCTCCTCCACCGCGTAGGCGTCGGCCTCGAAGTCCTCCAGCGCCCGCTCGGCCCGGGCCAGCTCGCCGACCGCCTGCTCCCGCAGCGGCGCCGGAAAGTAGTCCCGCGCCACGATCCGCCTGATCCACTGCTGAAACCGGCGCAGGTCCGCCTCGTTCTCCTCCACCTCGACGTAGCTGACCCGGCCCCTGCCCCGCTCGGTCTCCAGCTCGGTGAAGAACCCGGGCAGCCGCCCCAGCAGGTCGGCGTACTCCGCGTCCCGCTCGGCCTGCATCTCGGCCACCAGCGCGTCCCGCTCCGCGGGCTCGGTCACCTCTAGGTGCAGCACCCGCGCCTGGCCGCCCTCGGCCACCACCCGCTCGGTCAGCCGACGCACCACCCGGGCCACCGGCGGGAGGTCCGGCAGCAGGCACACCGACTGCTGCACGTACAACGCGCCCAGACCGCGCAGCCTGCGCCACACATGCACCCGCAACGACGCGGCCGCCCCGGCCGTGGACACCGCGACCATCAGCCAGCCCTCCGCCGGCTCGCCGCCGCCCGCGGCCTGCTGCTCACCACGCCGGTCGAGGGTCACCCAGCAGCCACCCCGCCGTCGCAGTCCACCACCACCGCGTTCCCGTTCATCCACCAACCACCGCCGGTGCCCACCCTACGAGGCCGGCACCAAACCCGCCCTCCCGACAGCCACCGCGGGATCCGCCCCCCGCCGGTCACACGGAGCCGGCCAGAACACGACTGTCCGGACGCGAAGAGCCAGATCCTGACTCTCCTCGTCGTCCGCGGACACACCCACCGGCCACAGTGCCACCGTCGGTACGGATGTAACATCATTCTGTGACAGCCGCACCTCGGCGGCGGTGGGTGCGCCGGGGAGGCGGCGGGCCGCCCTGGCGCCGAGGCAGCTGCGCGATGCGAGGAGGACCCGGTGACCTACCGGCCCGAGCCACCGCATCGGGCCGACCTGCCAGGCGAGGACTGCAACGCAGCGCAGCGCGGGGAGACCGAACACCAGCGGCTGGACCGCAACTTCACCGAACTGCTGGCCGAGCTGCGGGTGGCGCAGACCGGCGTGCAGATCCTGTTCGCGTTCCGGCCGACGCCGGCGTTGAGCCAACGCTTCGGCCAACTGGGCTCCGGCCAGCGGACGGTCTACCTGGTGGCGACGACCGCCGCGGCGCTGGCTGCAGCGCTGATCATCGCCCCGGCGGCCCGGCACCGGCCGCTGTTCCGCCGCCGCCGCAAGGCCGAGTTGGTCAGCGCCGGTGACCGGATGGCCCCCGGCGTCCTGGCCCGCGTACTGATAAGCGTCGCCGCCGCCGCCGCCGTCTTCCTCATCGTCGACGTCGCGGCCGGACGGACCACGGCCGTGCTGCTGGCCACCGCGGTCGGCTGCTGGTATCCGATGCTCTGCTGCCTCGCCCCGCTGTGCAGCCTGCACCGAGACCCCCGGCGCTGATCCCGGTGAGACCAGACCCCGCCCGGCGTCCCTCCCGGAGGGCTGTTGTCACCCGAGCAGCCACCGGCGGCGGCGGGGCGAGGGCCAGAAGCCCTGCTGGTTCGTCCAGGACAGGCCCGATCTGCGATTCCGTCCCCGGCTGCGGGCCGCCGGCTCGACCCAGCGGTCCGGGTGAGCCACGGTGACCAGGGCCGTGGCCGCGGCGTTCGTAGCGGCGTTGTGCTACGGGCTGGCGGCGGTGTTGCAGCAGCGCGAGGCCGCGGCCGCGCCGGCCCGGAAGGTCGGCCGGCCGGCCCTGCTGTGGCATCTGGCGCGGCGGCCGCTGTGGCTGCTCGGCGCGGCGGCGGCACCGGCCGGCGGTGGTATGCATGTCCTCGCGTTGAGCTGGGGGCCGCTGGTGCAGGTTCAGCCGGTAGGCGCGACCGCGCCGGTCTTCGCCGTGTTCCTGCGGTCAGCCCTGGGGGGCGGCCGCCCGCGCAGCGGCGATGTCGGCGGGGCAGCGGCGGTCTGCGTCGGTTTGGGCGGTCTGCTGGCCAGTCTGCGGCCGGAGCGGGGGACGCCGGGGGTGGGTGTCGCCGTGGTGGCGACCCTGGCCGCCGCGGGCGGAGTCGTGCTGGCGACGGCGCTGGCCGGCGGCTGGTGGCTGCGCGGCATGGGTCGCCCGCTGCTGCTGGCTGCGGGAGCCGGGGTTGCCTTGGGCCTGGTGTCGTCGCTGGTCCGGGTGCTGGCCGTGGAGCTGACCGGGGCGCGGGCGGCGGGCGCGGTGCTCGCCTCGGCGGCCGCCGCCGTAGCGGTCTTCGTCGTCCTCGGTCAGCTCCTGCTGCAAAGCGCGTACCACACCGGGGGGCTGGCGCTGGTGCAGGCGGCGGTGACCGTGGTCGATCCGGTCACCGCCGGCGGGTGGGGATCGTCTGGCTGCACGAACGGACCCTGATCGCGCTGCCCGGCCCGGCCATCACCGGGTCGCTGCTGATCGTGGCCGGGGTGGTCGTGCTGGCCCGCTCGGCGACCGGGTCTGGCCCGGCGCCGGCCGCCCGGCCCGCCGCCGAACCACCGGCCGGGCGCCCGGCGCCGGCCGGCGGCGAGACGCGCTCGCGGATCCTGATCGGCACCGACACCTACCCGCCGCACGTCAACGGGGCCGCGGTCTTCACCCGCCGGCTGGCCCACGGGCTGGCTTGCCGCGGGCACGACGTGCACGTCGTCTGCCGGGCCAGCGCGTCGACCCGGGCCGGCGGCACGCAGCCCGAAGGCCCGGTCCTGGTCCACCGGCTGCCGGCCCGGCCGGTGCCCCGGCACGCCGAGCTGAGCTACTGCCCACCCTGGCGGGTGCGGTCGCAGACCGCCCGGACCGTCGAGCAGGTCAAACCCGACGTCATCCACATCCAGACTCACTACCTGATCGGTCGCACGTTGACCCGGCTGGCGGGCCGGTCCGGGATTCCGCTGGTGGCCACCAACCACTTCATGCCCGACACCCTGCTCGCCCCCCTCCGGCTGCCGCGCTTCCTCGGCCACCGGCTGGCCCGGTGGGGCTGGCGGGACTGCGCCCGGGTGCTCGGCCGCGCCCACGCCGTGACCGCGCCAACCCCGACCGCGGCCCGGCTGCTGCAGGACAACGGCCTGCACCGGCCGGTCACGGCCATCTCCTGCGGGATCGACCTGGACCGCTTCACCACGCAGCCCGGCCCCGGCAGCTTCCGGCCGTTCGGGTTGCCCGACCGGCCGACCATCCTTTTCGTCGGACGGCTGGACCCAAGAGAGTCGAAGACCTCATCGACACGCTGGCCACCGTCCGCCGGCACCTCGACGCCCAGCTGGTGATCGCGGGAACTGGGATCCGCCGCGCCGAGCTGCAACGGCGCGCCCGCCACACCGGGATCGCCGAACACGTCCACTTCCTCGGCTTCGTCCCCGACCAGGCCCTGCCGCCGCTGTACGGCGCCGCCGACGTGTTCTGCATGCCAGCCTCCGCCGAGCTGCAAAGTCTGGTCACCCTGGAGGCGATGGCCGCCGGGCGACCCATCGTCGCCGCGGACGCCCTCGCCCTGCCGCACCTGGTCCGCCACGGCCACAACGGCCTGCGGCACCCGCCCGCAGACGTCCCGGCGCTGGCCGCCGCGCTGGTCACCGTGCTCAGCCAACCCGCCCTCGCCCGCACCATGGGCGCCGCCAGCCGCGCCCTGGCCACCGTCCACGACATCACCGGCTCGATCCACGCCTTCGAACGGCTCTACCACGACCTGATCACCGCCGCCGGCCCGGCCCAGACCGGCTGCGGAGCCCGGTGAGCCCGCGCCGGCCCATCGCTCGGGTGCGTCCGCACGCACGCCGACCCACCGGACCAGCAGCGGCAGACCGCCGGCCCCGACCAGACGCGCCGCCGGTTCACGGCGAGCAGCCGCCCGCCCCGGCCTGCCCGGCCGGGGCCGCCGCGGGCGACAATCGCTGGGTTGATCATGAGCGTGGCCGTGCCGGCACCGGGAACACACCGTGCGCCGCCTCCGGTCGCCCGCGTTCGCCACCGGGCTGATCGGGTGGGCGGTCGCCGTGGCCGCAGCCTGCCGCACGGCAGCCGCCGCGGCTGCGACTGGTGGCCTGCAGCGGTCCGACTCGACCGGCCTCAGAGCGTAAGCACCGAAGGGAGACTGATATGACAACGCCGGCCGCGATGATCTGCCCCAAGTGCCGCGGGCAGATGACCGCCTACGAACGCAACGGCATCACCATCGACCAATGCGGCGAATGCCGAGGAATCTTCCTCGACCGCGGCGAACTGGAACGGCTCATCGACGCCGAAGCCGCCTACACCCGCCGCAGCGAGCCCGAACACGACCTGCGGTACCGCGGCGGCGAACCCGACGACGAGGACGACTACTACCGCGGTCACGACAGGCACCGTCGCCGCCGCGGCGGGTTCCTCGGCGAACTGTTCGACTGACCCGTGCCAGACACCGCGGTTCGTGGCAAGCCCGAGCCGCGCACCGCGACCAGCCCGACCCGGACCGGCCGAGCCCGATGTCGATGGTCCGGGTCGCCGGCCACGCCTGCAGCGAACCCCACTCCTGGCAGCGCCGGGGCCAGACCAGCGCCGGGTCGACGACCCGGCCGGTCAGGCGCACCGTCCAAGGCCTGGCGGCGGCGCCACCACCGGTCGCCGTACCCGGTGCCCGCCGGCACCCGGGTCCGCGGCAGCCGGGGGCGGCAGTCGACGGTCGCGGTGTTCGCCGCCTCCACCGTATGCGGCCACAGGCACCACCCCGCGGTCCGGGCCAGCACGTCGTAGGGCACCCCGCGAACTCGGCCATCGCGGTCAGGCCGACAGTCGGCGCGATCACGTACATCAGATTGCGCGCCAAACGCCACGATCGCGGTCGCCCGGCAACGGGCGGCCAGCCTGTCGACCCCGCTAGCCCGCGACCGCCCGGCAACGTCGTGATCACCGCGGTCGGGGTGGTCAGCCCGTCGGCAGCCAGCCGGCGTGACCTGTGGCGCTCCTGAGCGGGCAGGCATCAGGACGGAGCTGATTGTGGGCAGGGCTGTGGAGAAGGGCGAACGCCACCGGCCTGCCAGCGGTGGATCGCCCCGAACACACCGCCATCGGACGGCTGCTCGACGGGAGGCGGGTCCCGATTCACCAGCCGAAACTTGGGCTACCGGGCCGCGGCGGCCGGTCGGGTCGCCGCCGACGCGGTGACCGACAGCGCCATCCAGCCGGCCGCGTAGCCGAAGCCGGCCGCCGGGGACACCGCCGCGTACAGGATGCCGACCAACGCCGAGGCGAGCAGGTCCCCGGCCGACTGGACCCCGCCCAGCACGCCGAAGCCGCTGCCCCGCAGCCGGTCCGGCAGCAACCGCGCCACCAGCGCCGACTCCGCGGTCTCGGCCAGCCCGATCCCCGCCCCGGCCAGCGCGGACGCGGCCAGCAGCAGCACGGGCGACCGCCAGCCGGCGGCGAACCCGGCGTACCCGGCCACATACAACGCGGCCGCGCCGGCGAACACGATCCGGGGCCCGGACCGGTCCACCCACCGTCCACCCAGCACGGACGCCCGCGCCGCCACGACGTTGTGCCCGGCGTAGATCAGGATCGCCAGCGACGCCGCGGCCTGCACCGACCGCCCCCCGCCGGTCAGCAGCTGGGTGGCCGGCAGGATCAACAGCGTGGTCGCCACATTGCCCAGCTCGAACGGGACTATCGGCAGCAGCGCCCGGCCCAGCCCGGCCCGCGGCCAGATCCAGCCGGCGCCTGCCACCACCACCACCACCACCGGCGGCGACGGTGCGCCGGGCCTCCCGGGCTGCGACCACGATCGCCGCCGCCGCGAACAGCCCCGGCACCACCGCCAGCAGCATCGCCGGCCGGATCCCCAGCCAGGCGACCAGCCCGGCGGCCAGCAGCGGCCCGGCCACCGCGCCCAGGTTGTCCCCGGCCCGCTCCACCCCGAACGCCCGCCCGTACGCCGACCGCGGCGCCAGCGAGGCCAGCAGGCTGTCCCGGGCCGGCGACCGCAGCCCACGGGACAGCCACGCGACCGCCCGCAGCGCCCCGGCCTGCCACACCGTGGCCGCGAGCCCGATCGCCCCGGTGGCCACCGCCGTCCCCAGGTAACCGCCGGCCGCCAGCCGCCGCCGGGCCGCCGGGTCATCGGCCAGCGGCC
>WNFY01005250.1_pt1 | contig 25989 bp, 18 predicted proteins | sample 5400091 | NCBI WGS metagenome assembly WNFY01 (sample SAMN13153364, study PRJNA577476) | soil metagenome | isolation source: 60 cm soil or saprolite under grassland replicate 1 | place: USA:California | collected 2016-06-15 | reverse complement strand
AGGTGAGTGATAGGCGAAACGCATTCCATAACTAAGCGTCAGCCGGCGACTAACTTTCCACTGGTCCTGGGCGTACCACTGAAAGAGCTTTATCTCGAGATTAGTGTGAGGGCGCGCACTGGACTCGCTGTAGTTTCGAAAATTACCGAGGAGCGCGTTTGCATAGCCGTAGTTTGCGTTTCCCGTCGCAGTTGTGAACTGGCTGCTATTGCTGTTGTTGCTGAAGCTGAATGTTCCAGTCCAGTTTCCACCCGGTGCTTCCCCATTCAGCAATCGCTCAAAATAGGCGCCGAACTTATAACTGTGATCGCCCTGCGTTACCGAAATGTTATCGGAGAAAGAGGGACGAACATAATCCTGGCCGGTCTCTCCCCAGCGGTCCAGCCAGTTAATGTTCGCCGGCGTGCCGGCTACGTTGCCAAAGTCTGTAACCCGCGGGATGGCACCAAGGTGATTATTCTCCGGGAAGAGCTGTGCTGCACTGTAGCCCGTCGTGGCCCTGGAGAATCTTTCTATCATGCCATCGGCAGGTATGAACCCTTCGGTATCGTGTCGCATACCAAGATTGAATTCATTGACTACTTTCGAACTCAGAAGGTGAATCCAATTGGCTGACCAGCCGTTATCTGTATAGAGGTAGTGCGAGTTGATTCCCCATCGATTGGCATCACCACTGGGCCATCCGGAAGTGCCCAAACCCACGTTGTCTGAGGTCCACCACTGGTACTTCCAATACACGCTGTCCTTATCTGATGGTTTGAGGTCAAAACGAATGAGATAACTGTGCTTCGGCACATCCACACTCTGCTGGAAAACATAATTATAGGCATCCCCGGCAGGCGTGCGGCCAAAGGGCGTATTGGGTAATGGAAAGACGTTTAGCAATGCCAGTCCACTGGGATTCCAGCGGTCTCTCGGAATGATATTGCCGACGATCGGCGAGCCTGTGGTATGAGGCGGATCACTAAGACTAACCTTCGTCGGCAACCCGGTCTTAGCGTCAAACCCAGTATACGACTGGGAGAAATCACCCTGACGTTCAAGGACTGTGGGCACGGTCACAAAAACAGCGCTCGTTGGCGTGATCGTGTGCGGCTTTTCAAGGTTGATGAAGAAAAAAGCTTTGTGCCTTATCAGAATAGGACCACCCTCACCGAACCGCGGAAGCGGCAGCGGTCCGCCGAAGTTACCACCCGGAATGTTGTGCCGGTAAAGCCCTCTCGGGAGTGCGCCCTTGTTGTTGAAAAAGCTGTTGGCATTGAGTGCCTCGTTCCGCAGAAAGTAGTAGGCGGTGCCACGATAATCCTTTGTGCCACCCTTTGAGACAATATTGATGATGGCGCCGCCATTGTTGCCATATTCCGCGGCGTAGTTGTTGCGTAGTACCTTAACCTCGGCGATGGCGTCCTGGCTGGTGGTCATACTCACTTTGTTGCTGCCGCTCGGCTCACTGGCATTTAGACCGTCGACGGTGGCGACTGTAGAGCGCCCGCGCTGGCCCGAGATATTAGGCAAGTTTGTGCCAAAGCCTTCGCCCACAGCTTCAATGTCGTCGTCGTTGGAAGTTCCTGGCAGCAGACGCAATAGTGAGGTGATATCGCGTCCCTTGGTCGAGATGAGGTCGATCTGATCGGCAGTGAGCCGGGCCGTGAGATCGCTGCTCTCCCTTTCGACTGTCGCACCTTCGCTTATTACGCTGACTGTTTCACTGACTTGACCGGGCTGAAGGTTAAGTTCTCCGAGCGCCAGGCTGTCATTAGCACTCAACACAACACTCTTCCGCTCGAGTGTTTGAAACCCTTGATGCTCGACTCTTATTGAATAGGTACCTGGTTGTAGAGCTGCAAACGAGAATCGGCCTTCGCCGTTTGTGGTGCCATTACGGGCAGACCCAGTCTTGTCGCCTGTGATGGAGACCGTCGCACCGGGGATAATTCCGCCGGTGCTATCCGTCACGGTGCCGGATATGGAACCGGTTATGGTTTGCCCGACCGCGGTTGCACAAAAAGCCAATACGGAGATTACCACCAATAGGATCTCGAGACGACGATGCTTGAAATTAGACATGACTCCTCCTCGATTTCAAAATTCTGGGGGATTTTGGTTTGACCTGCCGACTCGTTGCAGGGGGAAGGGGATAACTCTACAGCCACCCTAAATTGTCTCTTGTTGAGACAATTTAGGAGAAGCTTTTTTCAAAAAATGAGGTCAAAAAATCTTCTGAGTTTTGTTGCTGTTAATTGTCGGGCGGTATTAAAATACCATTTTGCATTTCAGGTCAAGCGATTTCACACGAAAATGTACGCCGATGAAGGAGGGTATTTCGCCAGTCGCCCCTAACCCCCCTGGTGATCCGTAAGCCAAAGAAGTGTTTCCAGAAGGTAGTAGTCGCCATAGATGGTCATGCCATCATTTGGCCTGGTGCTGGAACCATGTCGCAATACTCCGGGTGGCGTCGTGTCGCCATTGGCAACCGGCGTGAGATAACGGTCGATTAGAGACTGAGTGATACGCTCTCCCTCGCGACGGTAAAGTGCGGCGTGTTGCGAATCGCGCGATAACTCAGAGAGTCGCAACAATCCCCCAGCAATCAATGCGGCAGCCGATGTGTCGCGGATGCGAAAGTGCACGCCTTCATCGACGAAGTCGTACCATGGCACGCCATCCTCCGGAAGATGATCCAGGATATAGCTCGCAATCTTTTCCGCCGTCACCAGTAAAGGTGGATCCTTTGTCTCGCTGTAGGCCGTAGCAAAGCCGTAGAGAGCCCAACTCGCACCGCGCGACCACGTTGTGTCCGCAGCAAAGCCCTGGTGCGTGTGCGTGAAGACTTTCTCGCCCGGCCGTGCATTGTTTGGAACCCGTAACCCGGGAGCCGTACCTGAAGAAGAATTAAACTCCTGGCGATTGTCGCCCGGATTATAATGAACTGACTGAATCACCGATCCATCTTCACGTATGAGCCAGTTAGCAGACTTCAGTGCGTGTTTCAAACCGAGATCACGCCACTGAGGATCACCGGTTTCGCGTGACGCCCACCACAAGATCTGCAAGTTCATCATCGTGTCGATGATTGTGTCGTCGCCTCCGAGGGACCACGCCGGAATCAAGTCAGTAGTGGGGTTGTAGAGCTGCTTCAACCGCTCGGCAGCTCGCAATCCGCTTTCTCGATACTTCCTATCTCTTGTCTGACGGTAAGCAAACACGGATGAGTAGTAGTTGATAAAGCCGGCATCGTGATTTTCCTTCATCTCTTTGCCGATCAGCCTTGCATTCCACATTTCCGCCCAGCGACGAAACCGCTGGTCTTTGGTCTTCTCATACAAAAGCCAAAGCTCGCCGACCCAGAAGTTGCCGGTCCAGAAGAATCCCTTTTGTTCCTTCCATTCCCCTGTCTGATCGTCGCCTTCAGTAAAGAAGCCCAGACCTGTATCTCGGTCGGCCGCTTCCGGAGGTGTATTGGCTATGATTGGTTCCCACTTTGTCGCAGTCCGTTCAGCCGCCTGTTGCATAAGTCGTAGCGCCTCGGCGTACGTCTTGGATCGCGCCGGATTCAGTGTATCCGGCGGCGCTGACTGTGATGCGGCGCCATGCGAAAGCAACGAAACCTGTGCCGGCTTCGCTAACCGCTCGCTGGTTTCGTGCACTAGAGTCAAAAAGCGTTCGCGCGTATTCACAGCTGCGAAAGGCAAGACGAGCGAGCCATTGCGATACTTCGCCGCCGCACTCGTCGCGCTCACTGTCAGGTTCTCGGTACCTTCCTGATCCCAGGCAGCGAGTACGTACCAGCGCGCGGCCCCGTTGGCGATTGAAGGTTGGACCAGTACGTTTTGAGGATCGTCTGCAAGGACTTTGCTGTCTCGACCAGGTGCAATGATCGCCAGTCCGAGATTCTGGTCCGGCGTCTCTTCGCTCGCCGTAGCACCGGTTTTCACCACTTGATGTCCCCACAAGACTCGAGACAAGACTGGCAGTTCGGCAGAGGGCGCAACAACTTGATCCTCAACTCCGGGTTTGCGCGTCATCCCCGTCACCAACGTGACTCCTTCTCCGCCCTCGGTCTTGATACTGTGCTCAAAGCCACGCTCGCCAGCCCATTGAGTCATGTGGCTGACAAGATCCAGCTTGCGTCCTCCGACGGTCCAGCCTTTGTATGAAAGTTCAACGATCGTGCGCACGGGTCCGGCGCTGATAATGCGCCATTGGCGTTGATCAACACCCGAAACTCTTACGGCCTTTCCATCGACCAGCGCAGCGACCGCGCCAATACCAATCGCGTCACCGATCCGGTAGATGTCCCGGCCCAGGGGTGATTCTTCCTGATAGTTGTACTCCGGCAAACCAAGTATCTCGAGATAGAGTCCAGGACGCCGCTTGCCGAAAATATCTATGGCGTTACGCTTGTCAAAATAGATTCGCCAGGCAGTCAACTCCGACTCCCACGCCAGCCCATCAAACTTCATCGTGAACCTGGCCTGAGTTCGTTGAGGGTAATCGCTGCGCAATCGCTGAACAGTCTCGGGATCGCCGTAGGCAATCGTAACTATGCGGGTCTGCTTCGGCTTGAGGTCGATTTGAAATGCGATCTCATCCAGTTTTCGATCGCCGTCCAGATCATCAGCTTGGGACGGCAGTTCAATCGTTTGTAGCGTGTGAGCGTCCTCCCCGAGTGTGGAGGCATCGCTGGTAGTCACCACAATGTCGCTGGCTGTAAAGTCAGGAGCAATCAATTTCAGGTCAGCGACGTTTACAACAATATCTTCTGCCGGGCGGTTATCATTTGTAGGGTTGGTGACCGCAATCTTGATGACCTTGATTCGTGGCGTCGCAGCCGGCGATTGAGCCGGGTAAAAAAAGAAGATAAAGACAGACAGCAAGTGAGCAACGCGTCGAACCATCATTCAGCCTTTCATCAGTGGAAAGCGGTAAGGTTTGTCTTTGCCGCTTGTGATGCGGTCTTGCTTTTAACTTTTCCTGGCGCAGTCATGAACTTTTCATTCATGATGAGAAAAGCGCCGAGACCATGGAAGTCGTTGGTGTTTCGTTTGCGGCCAAAATAGTAAGCCAGGTCCGCTACGTTTGTTCCTTCGCAAATGTCAGTGAGATTTGTCAGGCCATCCGGGCCCAGTGAGATCTTGCTCAGCACACCACTGTAGCCTTTCCTCGCAACGTTCATATAACTTTTATCTACATAACCTCGCTCGACAGCCACGGCGGTGACGTAGGTGTACATGCTTGAGCTCGAAGTCTCGAGCCAGTTTTCGGGCATTTGACCCTTGTCAACCACTTGATACCAAAGTCCGCTCTTCTTGTCCTGATAGTTTGCCCAGGCCTTAACGAGCTGTTTCACCTGCGCGATCAATTGCGGTCGCCTGGGATGGTCTCGGGGCAGGATCTCCAGCACTTCGATCAATGTCATTCCAAACCATCCCATCGCACGGCACCAGAATTCGGCCGAATGGTGGGTCACCGGATCTGCCCACGTTGAAGCACCGCTTTCGTCGTAAGCATGAAACATCAGACCGCTCTTGGGATCGTTCAAGTGGCTGGCGTAAATAAGCAGCTGCCTGGTGGCTTCGTCATTAGCGTATTTGCTATCACCAAACAAATTTCCATACCTCACGAGGAACGGCAGAGACATGAAGACACCATCACCCCATAGCTGCCATTGCCGGCTTGTACTGGTGGCATGCCAGAAGCCGCCATCCTTAGTCCGCGGATAGGTTTCAAAACGTTTTCTGATTCGGTCGGCAGCCGTTTTATATTTCGGATCTTTAGTTTCCTTATAGAGCATTAAAAGTAGATTACCAGGCAGCATGCTATCCAGATTGTCGAACGTTATCTCGGTGACCTTGCCATCCGCATTGGTGTTTATGACCGCTGCATTTGCATCAAGATGCGAATCTACCCAGCTTTTTATGTAGTCGAGCAATTTGGGGTCGTGGGTCCTCTTCCAAACGAGATATTGTCCATAGAGATAGAGCGATTTGGCATAGCCCCAGGAACCGAGGTCCTTTGCAGTGCTGTAGCGCTTCATGGTGGATTCGACCATGGCCGTCGACCAATCAACTGGTGCGGGCGGCTGAGTACCGCCAGTTAGTCGCTCGGTCTTCACCAGGTTGAACTGACTGGGCCGACGGGTTTGCGAGCGAGGTAATCCCATAGCTATCTGACCCAGCAAAGTAAGCAGCGCCAGCAAACCAATCATTCTATTTTTCTTGCCGTATCGCATTTGGATCCTTTTCAATTCTGATCTGATCCTTTTCAATTCTGATCTTAAGTTGAGTCGCACCCGGCCATGGTTGAGCACAAGGAAATATCCAGAGAGAAGGTTCTGTATTCACTCGGCTCAGTGCTTAGCTCCTGAAGGTCTTGCGCACCGGGTTCAAAAAAAAATTGCTCGTCCGGCGTTTTTTGCCAAAACATGCTTGGCATGCTGCCGACTGCTTGTGCTAATTTAAGGGGACTTAAAGAAACACTTGCTAAGGTATATTGAACCAGTCGCGACAAATTTTCGCAGGTGCGCGAAAATGGTTTTACCAATATTTGTCTGAAGTGCGAACAATTGCGAACAATATGGTGACCCCCAATTTCTTGTCAAGACCTTTCTCAGATCAGATGGCTCGCGAGGTTAAGTTTTCAGTGACCCGCAAAAACCAGGAGACAGCAGGAGTTAACAATGAAGAAGTCTCATAACGGTAACGACAACGACACGCAGAAAGTGTCCCACGATCCGAGTCGCCGGCGCTTCCTTAAGGGCGTTGGTATCGCGGGTGCGGGGGCGGCAGTAGTTGACAAGTTGTGGATCGAAGCCGAGGCCAGCAAAGAACAAACAGCCACGTCTCAGGTGCTGACGGGAATGGTCACGGTAGCTCTAGACGTCAACGGCCAAAAACGTACGGTACAGGTTGAGCCCCGTACTACCCTGCTCAATACCCTGCGCAATCATCTCGAGCCAGCCATCACCGGACCAAAGCTTGTTTGCGATATGGGAACTTGTGGCGCGTGTACGGTCCTGCTGGATGGGAAGCCAGCTTACTCATGTCTTGTCCTCGCCGTTGATGCCACTAACCGGAAAATTACTACCGTAGAAGGACTTGGCTCACCAGACAGCCCAAATGCCGTGCAAACTGCCTTCGTGGAACACGACGCGTTAATGTGCGGCTTCTGCACGCCAGGCTTTGTCACCACCATTTCGGCTTATTTGAACAAGAACGCCAACCCCACACTCGCAGATGTGCGTGAAGCTTGCAAAGGAAACTTCTGCCGTTGTGGAACTTATCCTCGTGTTTTTGAGGCAGCGCTTGCGGCGGCAAAGAATGGTAAGCGGAGCGGTTGATCTGTAACGAATAAATGCTCCCGGCACTGGTTGCTTATTACATGTCCTCTTATGGAGAGTCTTATGCAAGAGCCAGCAAAAAAGAAAAAGAAGGTCAGAGTTCCGAAAGTCATCAACGGTGTCGAGACGATGGTGGAAATCGAAGTCGATGACGACGCGGGCCCGGGTTGGGGCCCGAACGATAAGCACACCTTGCTCAACCACCGCATGACAAGGGTTGATGGACCACTCAAAGTGGCCGGAGCAGCGCGCTACACTTACGACACGCGCTTGCCCGGTATGCTCTATGGCCGAATTCTTCGCTGCCCTCATGCCCACGCACGCGTTGTGAAGCTCGACACTGCGGCTGCGTTAAAGATTCCGGGTGTTGAAGCTATCATTCCGGCACCGCTGCAGGAACTTCGTTTTGCAGGCGCGCCCGTAGCAGCCGTCGCCGCCAGAACTCCCGAGATCGCTGCAGATGCTCTTCACGCGATTGTTGTCAGCTATGAAGTCTTGCCACATGTCGTCCACGCCGATGATGCTGTCAAACCGGAGTCGCCGAAGGTTGTCGCAGAAGAAAACAATCTCCAGGAGAAGGAGAAACGCGGTGACCTGCAGAAGGTTGAGACTGCCTTCGCCACTTGCGACGCCATAGTGGAGGCTGAGTACCGCACGTCACGAATTCATCATGCCTGTCTCGAAACCCACGGCGTCGTTGTTGACTACCGCGGTGGCAATTCAGCCACCATTTACGCGTCCACGCAGGGCACGTTTACCATCCCCGCTGACGCCGCAGAGGCCTTGGGACTGCCACAGAGCGCGGTTACTTCAGAGGTGCAACACATGGGCGGAGGCTTCGGCTCGAAGTTTGGTATCGGAGTCGAAGGAATGCTCGCCTGCAAACTTTCCAAACAAACTAAAGTGCCGGTCAAACTGATGCTGACGCGGTACGACGAATTCGTGATGGCCGGTAACCGCTCTGGTTCGTGGCAAAAGTTGAAAGCAGGCGTGAAAAAGGATGGGACGCTGGTCGCGCTGCAAGCCCGGCAGTATCGACTGGGGGGACTAGGCGGCGGCTCCCAAGCCGGTCAACCATACATATATAGCGCAGGCGAATCCTATCGCGAAGTATACGCTCTTCATACGAATGAAGATTCGTCGAGGGCGATGCGCGCGCCCGGCCATCCCCAGGCTTCATTTGCAATCGAATCCCTGATGGACGAACTTGCCTACAAGATAGGCATGGACCCGGTCGCTTTTCGAAAAATAAATTTGCGCGATGAGGTCTACCATCGTCAGCTCGATCGCGGTGCGAGGGAAATCAGCTGGGCAAACAGAAACCCGACTCCGGGCGGAGGTGCGGGACCACTGAAACGCGGGATGGGCTGCGCGGTCGGCACCTGGGGAGGCGGTGGCAACAACCAGTGCAAGGTTGACGTCACCGTGTCACGCGACGGCTCGGTCGGTGTGGCAGTGGGCACGCAGGATCTCGGCACCGGCACGCGGACCTACACGCGCGCGATCGTGGCTGAAGAGTTCGGTTTGCAAGTGAAAGACATTGCTGAGCAGATTGGCAGCTCAAAACTTGGGGGGGCCAACCCGTCCGGCGGTTCCACCACAGCGGCGTCTTTATCCCCTTCGGTGAAGGATGCTGCGATCAAGGCCAGGGTTTTACTGGTCGAACGCATTGCACCTCTACTCGACAATGCCAAGCCCGAGGAGATCACTTTTGCTGGAGGCAACATTTCCGCAAAAGGAAAAACACTGAGTTGGAAGCAAGCCTGTGCATCGTTGCCCGCTGCGGGCATCACAGCCCACGGCGAATGGCGTTCTGATCTGCAAGCCAGGGGTATTCATGGCACCAGCTTCGCCGAAGTTGAGGTAGACGTAGAAACAGGACACATCCGTCCGATTAAGATGCTGCATATTCAGGACGGCGGCTTGCCACTAAACCGACTCACACTGGAAAGCCAGATCAACGGCGGAATGATTCAATCGCTTGGCATGGCTTTGTGGGAGGCTCGCGTCATCGATGCCCAACTTGGAATGCAGGTCAATCCCGGTTTTGGCGATTACAAATTGCCCGGCTCACTCGAAATGCCGGAGTTTGTTCCCATCATCGATGACGACGATAAACGCGAAGCAGTTATTGGCATCGCCGAAGGTTGCATCATTCCATCCCTCGGAGCAGTGGTCAATGCCGTCTTCAACGCCTGCGGGTTGCGCGTGCGCGAACTTCCAATAACTCCCGACAAGATCCTGATGGGTCTGAGAAACGGACCTGGCAAAACAGCCCACGGAACTGGGTGGGTCCAGGAGAGGAAAATCGTATGAAAGTCTTTGAATGGACTAATCCGGCGAGCCTCAATGAAGCAGTGCAGATGCTGGGCGTAACAGGCGCGTCCGGAGATATCGACGAGGCGCCGCGACCGATTGCCGGCGGGCAGGACCTGTTAACAACCATGAAGGATTACACCACGCGTCCATCGCGGGTAGTCAATCTCAAAAGCATTCGCGGAATGGATCGCATCACGGGCGACGCCAGGAAAGGCCTTACCATTGGTGCACTGGTTACGCTGAACCAACTGGAAGAGCACCCGGTGGTCCGGGCAAGTTTTCCCGGGTTGGCTGAGGCGGCCCACTCAGTCGCTACGCCGCAAATTCGCAATCTCGGCACCGTCGGCGGCAATCTCTGTCAGCGGCCGCGTTGCTGGTACTTCCGGCTTGAAGAAGCGGTCTGCTTGAAAAAGGGTGGTTCAGAGTGTTACGCCGCCGCAGGCGAAAACAAATATCACGCTATCATTGCTGGTGGCCCGTCTTTTATTGTTCATCCGTCGGATCTGGCTCCGATGTTGGTTGCGCTAGGCGCGCGGGTTTCAGTTACCGGCAGTGAAGGAAAGCGCGTGATTGCGCTCGAAAAGTTTTTTACTCTTCCCTCTGAAGGAAGCATCAGGCGCGAGAACGTTTTGAAGAATGACGAGATCATCACTGAGATTCAGGTGCCACCGTCGCCCTTAGCTGCGCATTCGACTTACCTGAAATTCAAGGAACGCGAGTCGCTTGATTTTGCGATCGCTTCTGTGGCTGCGGCAGTGGAGTTGCAGGCAAACAAGACCGTCAAAGACGTGAGGATTGTGCTGGGCGGTGTGGCCCCAATACCCTGGCGTGTGCCGGCAGCGGAAAAATCTGTGATCGGAAAAAGTTTAAGCCCCGACGTACTCGCGGAAGCGGGTCGTTTAGCGCTCGCCGAGGCAAGACCTTTGGAAAAGAATGCCTACAAAGTTCCATTAACCCAGACTTTGGTACGCCGCGCGCTGGCGAAGGCAGCAGGCATTCAAGCGTGACCAGCACACTTTGTCGATTATGGCCTGTGATACCTTGGAGAAACTCAATGCCAGACGAATTAACTAATACCGAAGCCGTGCCTGTCCAGTCCGCTTTTTGCGGCTCGCTTCGTTCGAAGAAGTTTTTTATGCTGGATGCGCTGGCCACAAACGCGGATCAGTATCTCGACTCCACCAACCACTGCTGGTGCAGCGAGACACAGGAAGTAATTGGCCCCGACAACAAGCGCGTCCAGCCGGAAAGTTGCACACTCGGCCGGTCGTGCTACAGTTCAGCCGTCAAAGGCGTATAATGAGACATAGTTTTTGTGGAGGTGAAAGAGATGAGAAAGTTTTTGTTTGCAGCTTTGGCACTGATCGTGGTTGTGAGTGCGCTGGTCCTTAGTTCTCAAGCTGAGAATGTGAGCCTTCGCGGTGATTACGTTGAAGTACGCACGGCAAGCGTGTTCGCAGGCGCTTGTCACTACAACGGTGAAGTTACCACCACGGGACGCGATGCCATGATGGCGTGGAACGTGACCTCTGGAAAATGGCAAGGGGTCGATCTTACTGGCGTGCGCGTGATGGCGATTGTGAGCGCAGGCGCAAACCTCTCCGACAATAATGCCGCTCGTCAGTCGGAAGTGATTATTGATCGCAATGCTTCTCGCATGCAGGCACTGGCAATGTTAAACGCTCTCAAGGAGAGATACGCCGCCTCGCTCGGCAAGATCATTGCCGTACGAACTGCGCCGATCAGTTTTGACCGAACCGGTCGCACCTATGCAGTAGCAGCGGACGACGCAGCCATCAACGTCGAAGCAATGCCAAATGATTTGTGCTGTAAGATGCCGAACCTCGTTTGGTATGCGCCGCTGGTCTCGCTTGAAAATCGTAAAGTCGGTTACACCACGAAAGCGTTGTATTCCGGCAACGCCGTGAGTGATCCCTGGGCCAGATCAGGCGAGAACAGCGCCTTCTAATGCCACGTCGCAAGGCCGTGGCATCTTTCACCGCGCGAAGCCACGCAGGCGAAGCCAGTCAGCGAGGCGATCAGGCCAAGTCGTAAGAATCGGATCCTCGCCGCCCAATGCGAATCCATGCGGTCCGCGTTCATAAAGGTGAAACTCCACGGGCACACCCGCCTTGCGCAGGGCGGTTACAAAAGCAAGACTGTTTTCGACGGGCACACTCGCGTCAGTCATTGTATGAACGAGAAAACTCGGAGGCGTTTCTTTGGTTACGTGCTCTTCGTTGGAAAGCAGCGAGAGCAGTTGAGGCGACGGGTCCGGGCCAAGCAGGTATTTTCTGGAACCGGCGTGCGTCGCGTCCTTCATAGTAATCACCGGGTAAATCAGAATCATCACATTGGGACGAGAGCTGACTCGCTCGATTGGATCAGATGAATCAACCTTGCCGGCATCAAAATGAGTTCCAAGAGTCGAAGCAAGATGGCCACCCGCTGAGAAACCTAAGATACCGATACGTTCCGGATCTATCTTCCATTCGGGAGCATGTGCCCGCACCAGGCGAATGGCGCGCGCCGCGTCCTGCAAGGGAGCCGGATGATGATAACGAGGGCCAATCCGATACTTCAGCACGAAGGCGGCGATGCCCATTGAGTTGAGCCTCTCGGCTACTGGTCCAGCCTCACGTTCCGAGAGGTGCTCGTATCCGCCCCCCGGACAGATTATGATCGCCGCACCTGTAGCCTGTTGTTTTGGGGGCCAGTAGGGCGTTAGTGTCGGGATGTCGAGGGGCTCAGTGCCCACTGCGCCCGGCGCGCCTCCGGACCAAAGAACAATTGGTGTATCCGACGTCACCATCGTGGTCCTCGTCCTACCGATCATCGCCAAGCTGGTCATTAATGCGAACGACGCTACGAGCAGCAAGACAGACCGACGACGAGGTCGGAACAAGATGTTCATTGCAGACTCCTGACTTCCGCGTATCTGGACTCGTGCTGCGGAGTGTTCAAAGCAACAAAGGACGAAATGATCCCCGATCTCTTCGAGCTAATGCAAGCGAGCAGTAGGCCCGGTTTCCTCGCTCCAAGGTGGTTGAGGTTAAGAGGTTGCTCTGAAGTTTCAATTTGCGCAGTCAGGTGCGAAGCGTCCGCATCGGTCTACACATTTACGTGACTGATAATGGTCACGAGGCCTGGCCGCATGTTTCCTGGAGAGCTTATTTACTATGTAGCGGGCTCCACAGCTAACATATTCGCGTCGCGGAAGAGAAGCCAATTGCCGTCCCGGCTCTTTCGAAATATTGTAAGAGTGTAGCCGCTTCGGCGCACTGGCGAACCTCCCGCGACGGGAGTCAACTGTTAATGACGAGATACGTAAGCAAGAATCGCTCTCAAGGCCGGGTCGGTATTGCGAAAGTAATCCTCAAACGTCAGTTCTGCGGGAATCTGAGGTTCGGTCGCCTGGCGATGGTCTCGCTCATCTTCCTGCCACCAAAGCGTCGAGACACGCACCGTGATGCCGCTATTGGGAAGTGTGATTTTGCGAGAATCACCATAGCTGTTTACTTTCCCGCCTGTCGGCTCACCGACGAATATTGAATTCGTGTACCTCTCCAACTCGTTGACCATGAATTGCGCCGCTGACCACGTGCTACGGCCAATGATCGTAAAGAGTTTGCCCGGCTGGTCGACCTTTGTGGACCTGATGATCGCCAGCAGCAGGGGACGATTGAACTCACCATTTCCACCTCTGTTCAATCGCAAATCCAGCACCAGCCGCTCAACCGGGTTGGCGTCAACAAACCCGGAGAGACGTTTGGCAAAAGCTGCGACAGTTTCATTTTCTTTATTGCCCACCTGATTAAACTGGACATAAACAGTCTTCGAATCGGGCAGGTATTCAAACCAAAACTTGTTGCCTGGATCTCTTAGCCAGAGCGGCGCCGGCAACAGTGCCGTATCCCGAGCATCGATCCAATCCGGGTTGTTAATCCAGGTCGTGTCAGTATCGGGCGGCAAGAGTTCGGCCAGACCAACCGCCTTGAGATCAACAACCCGCTGCCGCCCATCCTTCTCCACGACAAATTGCGTGTGCCCAATATCATCGATCAGACCGAGTGCATTCAGCACCTCAGGCATAACGAGCAGATGCGGCGCAAAGCGTTTCACGTCCATCTCGTTGTCGTGTCCAATTGTTTCTCTTACAGCCTTGTAAGCGTCGTCTACCGAGGCATTGCCAATCTTCACGACGCGCGTTCCCACCAGACTCGCTTGTTCGCGAGCAGCAGCCCGCACATATAAACCGTCTTTGAAAAAATAGAGTTTTAGCGGCAGGGCATGAAATCCGATTTTCGGATCGCGCGTTGGCGCGATATTCGTGTGCCCATCACCAACCATTGCCACGATGCGAGCCATCTCAACAATAATCTGATGCCTCGCAAGTGTAGGTATTCGTTGATAGAGCCGGTCAACGGCAGCGTCAAACTGCTCCCGCGTCATCGTGTGAAATAGGTTCTTGTGAAACTTAGGCATTTCTGCCGCCATGTAACGCAGGTCTTCACGCCACTGGTCCCCTTCGGTCTTACCGGTGGTATTTACCGGCGCACTCGTTTGGGCAACGGCGGAGGGAATAAGCATGTAGCTGCACAAGAACGCGGCCAATAAAAGTCTGAGACTACTGGGCATAGGTTTCCTCAAACTTAAGAATACCTGCGAAGCTAGTTTTGTAACAGGAAATTTTGATTTGGAATGAACGTTACTGCGTCACGTCATACTCAGGTTTTGGTACTCCCATCAACCAGTGATCAAACCAGCCGACGATGTGTTGCAGTCGTTCAACCCGGTGCCAGGGCAGACCGGAACGCGACAACTCGTGCGATTCATTCGGGAAGCGCACCATCACGGTGGGAATCTTGCGATACTTGAGGGCGCGGAACATCTCTTCACCGCCGGCGCCTGTAGGCGTTCGGTAATCGGCCTCGCCCAGAATCAACATCAGCGGCGTCTTCACGTTCTTGATGTAGGTAATCGGCGAGCGGGCCTTGAAATCGTCAGGATCGTCAAAAGGCGCGCCCTTAAACCAGGTCTGCTGAAAGAGGGTGAAGTCTGCCGAATACCACCAATCAGACCAGCTGGCGATATCGCGCTGAGAAACCGCCGCAGCGAAACGAGTCGTGTGGCCAATGGTCCAGTTGGTGAGTAGTCCGCCTCCGCTTCCTCCAGTCACACCGAGTTTGTTCGTATCAATATAGCCCCGTTTGATAACTTCATCGACGCCGGCCATCAGGTCTTTGTAGTCGTCGCCCGGATAGTTGTACTGAATGATGTTTCCAAACTCCTGGCCATAGGTCGTGCTGCCACGCGGATTCGGATAGAGCACGACATAACCCTTGGCAGCCATCCACTGAAACTCATGATCGAAGACAAAGCCGTAGGCTGTGTGCGGACCGCCATGAATATTCAAGATCAGTGGATACTTTTTCGCTGCATCGAAGTCAGGCGGTTTCTGCACCCACGCCTGGACCTTTCTGCCGTCGTAACTCGTATACCAAATCTCTTCCGGCTCCGTGACGTTGAGACGCGAAAACAACTCGTCATTGGCATGTGTTAGTTGTTTCGCATTTCCGCCCGACTTGTCGAGCCAAAAGAGGTCGCCAATTCGCGTGGGCGTCGAAACGGTGTAGGCCAACTTGGATCCATCAGGGATCGAACGAAAACTGAGGACCGCCTGGTTACCGCTGGTAAGATCCGTCGGTTTGCCAGTTGTGACATCAAAGGCTGCCAGGTTTGCGCGACCTTCCCTGCCATACACTTCAATGATGTTACGGCCATCCGCACTCCAAACAGGCGGGTTGCCCCCACCACCGCGCGGAGACACATTGTCACCTCCGACTCCACTGCCAACATCGTAGTCGAACGTCGCAGTCAGATTCCGCGGTTTGGCATCGGTGGCAATGTCCATTACCCAGAGATCAGGTTGAGTGTAAGAGTTGACCGGCTTGCTTGTATTGGCGATGAAAGCCAGTTGCCTTCCGTTTGGACTGATAGCGAAGGCGCCCGCACCCATGTCCAACGAAGTGATTTTTGCCGGCTGGCCGCCCGATGTGGCAATCGAAAACACATCGGTCCTGGGCAGTTCATAGTAAGGTTCGTTAGTCCGATCCGAGGTGAAGTAGATCGTTGCGCCGTCTTTGGACCACGTGACATTGTCTTCTGAAAAACGCCCGCTGGTAAGTTGTCGCGGCGTTACCTTATCGTCGCCATTGCGAGGCACCGGAACGATCCAGATGTGGCCTGGATGTTTGAAATCCAGGTAGCCCGCTCCATTGATACGATAGACTGCGCGCGTGATCACTCGTACGTCGCTCTCACGCTCTTCCGGCTTCTTTGCCTCCGCGCCGGTGGGACTCGGTGATGGCTGGGCGCGCGATGATGACTGCTGTTGCTGGGTCGCCTTGGAAATGTCTTCTGGGTTGGCGGTGTTGACAAAGGCAATTGTTTTCCCATCTGGTGACCACTGAGGTTGGCCTGCACCTCTTGGCAGACTCGTAAATTGAAACGACTCTCCTCCCGACGTAGCGAGTAGGAATAGTTGCGGCAGGTCGGGCTTGCCGTCCTTTTCAGTGATGCGAACAAAGACGAGATATTGACCATCAGGCGACCAACGTGGTGTTGAATCCCGCGTGCCGTTTGTTAACTGGCGCGTTTCACCGGTCGCAGGGGAAACCGTCCAGATGGAAGTATTATAGCCGTCTTTTTTTTCATTCACGGTAACTCTAACAAATGCTACGCGAGAACCGTCGGGCGAAATTTGCGGGTCACCGATCCAGACAAAACTGAATAAGTCCTTCTCGGTGATGTTCCGTTTTTGCCCGAAGACCGGTGTGACTGCATACGCAAACGTAATCAGGAGCAGCAGAGGGAGAAGTCGTCGCATGATTTTCCTTTCGCGAAGCGAATTTTCTGGAGTCGTATTGTAACAAACAGAGAACGGCATCAACTCGCTTCGTACTTCTCGAGTAATTGTCGGTATCGCGAGCATGGACGAGCGCGGGGTTTGTGGCGAACAGTTGTTTGATTTTTCAGTACTACCTGACTTAGCTGCCTTGATGATTTCTTTTGCCGGATCGGGCATTTGAGTTCTCCCTTTTCATGCAATACTAGCTCGCGATTCGTTTTCCGGTGGAAGGAGGCTTTAGCTTCTTCATTTTGCAGCGGCACCTCCTAACACGGACGAAAGGTCCCCAGCAAGATCAAAAACCCATGTAGGATATGCATCGACTTGTCGTAGTGATTTGGCATCCATATGACATACAAAAACAAGGTAGTCATCATCACCGGTGGCAGCAAGGGAATTGGTAAGGGCTGCGTGGAAGCATTTATCTCGGCTGGTGCGAAAGTCGTCTTCTGTGCGCGTCACGAAACAGAGGGGCACGCACTCGCCGAGAAGGTAACAAGGGAAGGTCCAGGCAAAGCGCAATTCAAACCTTGCGACGTCTCAAAGACTGACGAGATCAAACAATTGATAGACGACACGGCCGCGAGTGACGGCCGGCTCGACTGCCTCATAAACAATGCCGGCTGGCATCCGCCTCACAAATCAATCGACGAATTCTCAATTCAGGAGTTCCGCGATCTGCTGGAGTTGAACCTGGTGAGCATTTTCGCCGCCTGTAAATTTGCGCTACCTCATTTGCGCAAAACGGAGGGAAACATCATCAATCTGTCGAGCCTGGTCGGCATTATGGGTCAGGTGCACGCTACGACTTACGTCCCCACGAAAGGTGCCATCACTGCTTTTACCAAGGCATTGGCGATTGATGAAGCAGAGCATGGCGTGCGGGTCAATTCCGTTTCACCGGGCAACGTCTACACGCCCTTATGGCAGGAAGCGATCGATGCTGCGCCTGATGCGGCTCAGTGCCGAGCGGAGGGCGAAGCAGCCCAGTTGCTCGGACGCATGGGAACGATCGCTGAAGTCGGCAGGCTTTGTTTGTTTATTGCGGCCGAAGCAACTTTCACTACCGGTGTGGACCATATCATCTCCGGCGGTGCTGAACTTGGCTACGGCCGGAAGAGCAGACTAAAGCTCTAAGCAGTCGCAAGAGCGCGCACGTGGTCACAATTACTTATTTGTTTGCGTGCGACTTTTTGAGGAAACCGCCGCGGAGCGGCCGAAAGAAGGTAGCCAGGAGACCCCGGTGTCCCCCGGGCTTGCCCGTGGCTAGCTTCTTTCGCCTTCGGCGCACTGAGGCCGTGCCTTTTTGAAATCATTTCCAGTCATTCCACAGAAGGAGTACGCATTCCCTTCGCCACTCTCAAGAACGCCCGTGCCGCGTGGGAAAGGGTTGCTCCCTTGCGATAGATCAGGTGCAGACGTCGTTCCAATCGCATCTCGCGCACCGTCAGCGCCACAATCTGCTTCCGTGCAATTTCGACCTGGGCCGTCAAACGCGGCACCAGGGCAACCCCCATCTCCTGTTCCACGAGTCTCTTGATGGCCTCCAGGGTCGGCATCTCCATCGAAATGTTGAGCGGTGTTTTGTATTTCTCAAATGTGCGCACGACCCTTTCGCGATAAGGCGAGGGGACATTGTGGGCGATAAAAGATTCCGCTCCCAGCTCACGTACTGAAACCGTTTGCTTGACGGCAAGCGGATGTCCTGGCGCAACGATCAGCGCCAGCTCGTCCATGACCACAGGAATCGAAGCAATGGCCTGGTCGGTAGGCTTGAAAGAGACAACGCCAATCTCTACTCCCCGGCCAAGTACTTCGGAGGCGATCCTGCTCGCCAGACTGCGTTTAACTTCCACCTTCAGATGTGGATGACGTGCACGAAAAACGGCGAGCACCGGCAGCAGGTACATGACCGTGTACTCATTCGCGCTCAGCGCCAGTTTGCCTTGATGCAGGTCCTTGAGTTCCTTGATCGCGCGATGAGCGCCCTGCCTCAAATTCAACATCTGCTCGGCAAAGTCAAAAAGCACTCGACCGGCCGCTGTCAGAGTTCCGTCTTTTGACGAACGATCAAACAGCGGTTCCCCCAGCTCTGCCTCCAGCCTGCGGATAGCCTGACTTACGGCCGGCTGCGTTCGATGCAACTCCTGCGCAGCACGCGAAAAGCTCTGCTCGTTCGCCACCGCAACCAGCACTTCCAACTGATTGACATCCATGTGGTCCCCGCTCCGAGAGTTATCAGCAAACAACGCGAAGTTATGTTATCACGAATGATTATCTTTTCATAAAGATTATAACTTTGACTTCCTGGCCGGGTGTCTCTAGCATTAGACTACTTGTCCGGAGGAGGGCAATCCATGCCATCAGAACGAGTACAAATTTTTGATACCACATTGCGCGACGGCGAGCAGTCGCCCGGCTGCTCGATGAACCTGAAAGAGAAGGTACGCCTGGCCCGAAAGCTCGAGGCCCTGGGTGTAGACATCATCGAGGCCGGCTTCCCGATTGCTTCTGAAGGTGACTTTACCGCTGTGCAGGCAGTGGCAGCCCAGTGCCGCAACGTGAAGGTGGCCGCTCTTTGCCGGACGTCCGAACAGGACGTGGTCCGTGCAGCCCAGGCGTTGGCGAAGGCAATGCACCCGCGAATTCATACCTTTGTGGCAACTTCCGACATTCATCTGGAGCACAAACTGCGAAAATCGCGAAGCGCGGTAATCGAGATGACCCGGGCTGCCGTACGCCTGGCACGCAGCTTCGCCGAAGAAGTGGAGTTTTCCGCTGAGGATGCGACCCGCAGTGACATCGACTATCTCTGCGACGTGTTCGCAGCGGCGGTCGACGCGGGCGCGTCAGTGCTCAACGTGCCCGACACTGTCGGCTACACGACGCCGGTGGAGTTTGCGCAGCTCATACGCACAGTCCGTGAGCGGGTGGTAAGAGATCAGGATGTGACGATCAGTGTGCATTGCCATAACGATCTCGGTTTGGCTGTTGCCAATAGTCTGACCGCGATTGAAGCAGGCGCGCGGCAGGTTGAATGCACGATCAACGGCATCGGCGAACGCGCCGGTAATGCTTCGCTCGAAGAAATCGTAATGGCATTACACGTGCGGGCGGACAGGCTGCCGTTCGCGACCGGAATTGACACCAGAGAACTGTATCCGACTAGTCAATTACTCTCCTCCATCGTCGGGTTCGACGTGCAGCCCAATAAAGCAATCGTAGGTCGTAACGCGTTTGCCCATGAGGCGGGAATACACCAGCATGGCGTAATCAACAATCCGCTTTGCTACGAGATCATGACTCCGGAGTCTGTCGGCGTTTCTGCCAACTCATTAGTGCTCGGTAAACATTCTGGTCGTCACGCACTTTCCCTGCGTTATGTCGAACTTGGCTATCGACTGACTCAAAGGGAACTCGATGCCGCTTACGAAGGATTTACGACGTTGGCTGATCGCAAGAAACGTATTTACGATCAGGATCTGATCTCATTGCTCGCGACCCCGGCCAGATCGCGATGCGAGAAATCGACGATTGGAGCCGCAGCGTAGGGCTGATCACAAGATCGATAACTGGAAATTGGAAATGAGGAAAATGAGAATTACAGTACTTCCCGGGGATGGCGTGGGTCCTGAAGTTACCGCGGAAGCAGTCCGAGTGGTGCAAACGATTGCTGGTATTCAGGGACACCGAATTGAGTTCGAAGAACACCCGATTGGCGGCGTTGCTATCAGAGAATCGGGCTCGCCCTTGCCCCGCACAACACTGGATGCGTGTCTGGCGAGCGACGCTGTCTTGCTCGGTGCCGTAGGTTCACCAGAGTACGATCGGCTTCCGCCGCACCAGCGGCCCGAGGCCGGGCTACTTCTCTTGCGACGCGCGCTGGGTGGATACGCCAACTTACGACCCGCGATTTTCTATCCAGCGATAGCCGCATGTTCCCCACTCCGGCCAGAAGTAAGCCGCGGCACGGATATTCTTATTGTGCGCGAACTCCTCGGCGGTCTGTATTTTGGTGAACCGCGCGGATTCTCGGGTACAACTGGCATGACCGCGGCCGTCAATACCATGCGTTACTCCGTCGAAGAGATCGAGCGCGTCGCCCACGTGGCGTTTGAGTCAGCGAAACGCCGGCGCGGGAAGGTCACTTCTGTCGACAAAGCGAATGTGCTCGAGACCTCGCAGCTTTGGAGACAAACAGTTACGCGCGTCGCCGAGAATTACCCGGAGGTCGAACTCGATCATCTCTATGTCGACGCTTGCGCTATGCATTTGATCACGAATCCACGGCGTTTCGACGTTGTGCTGACGGAAAACTTATTCGGCGACATCCTCTCTGACGAAGCCGCGGTTATTACCGGCTCGCTTGGGATGCTCGCTTCGGCAACTGTTCTGTTTCGACACACTGCCAACTTGGAACAGGAAGCCAGCGATATCGAACAGGCCATTGAATTAGTCCTGGAAGCCGGATATCGTACGCCTGACATAGCCGGCGACACTTCGGGTTATGTGGTGAGTACCGCCGAAATAGGTCAATTGGTTTTGGAAGCGGTCGCGGAGGTTATCGATATGCGGCATGCGTATCATGCTGTTTAGAAGACGTGCTTAGTGCTTTGCGCTTGTACTTGGTGCTTTGCGCTTTGTATTTTGTGCTTTTTTTCGAGGTCCCAAGACCGGCTATCAAAAGTTCAAAGGACTAAGTACGAAGCACTAAGTACGAAGCGCCGAGCACCAGTACGTCGTTATGCCAACTCTTTTTGAAAAGCTCTGGGATGCCCACGTTGTCAGAGAGGCTCCTGACGAGCCGACTCTCATCTACATCGATCTTCATCTAATCCACGAGGTCACTTCGCCGCAAGCCTTCGAGGGTTTGCGTCAGGCGGGACGAACAGTGCGTCGCCCCGATCTGACTATCGCCACCGCCGACCACAATGTTCCAACCACCGATCGTCGATTGCCCATCGCTGACCTGATTGCTGCAAAACAGATCGAGACTCTCAGGAACAACTGCCGTGAGTTCGATATTGAGTTGTTTGACATTGATTCACCCTCGCAGGGAATCGTCCACGTTATCGGGCCCGAGCTCGGGTTAACGCAACCGGGCAGAACAATCGTTTGCGGCGACAGCCACACCAGCACACACGGCGCGTTTGGTGCTCTGGCTTTTGGCATTGGCACCAGCGAAGTCGAGCACGTGCTCGCAACTCAATGCCTGCCCCAGAATAAGCCGCGCACAATGCGTATCCAAACTCGTGGCCTCTTGCCTGACAGCGTGACCGCGAAGGATCTCGCACTCGGAATCATAGGCCAGATCGGCACTGACGGGGCGACTGGCCACGTAATTGAGTACACTGGTGAGGCCATCCGCTCGCTCTCGATGGAAGGACGCATGACGCTCTGCAACATGAGCATCGAGGCCGGAGCCCGGGCGGGCATGATTGCTCCCGACGAAACAACTTTCAACTATCTAAAAGGGCGCAGATTTGCTCCTCGCGGTGAAGCCTGGAGTGAGGCCATGGCTTACTGGCAGACGTTGAAAACCGATGAGGATGCGTTATTTGATCGCACAATCGAAATTGATACGAGCACACTTGAGCCGTTTGTGACATGGGGCACGAGTCCGGGGATGGTTGTTCCGGTGACCAGCTACGTCCCCGATCCGGCAGAGGCAAAGAGCGTTGCTGATCGCCAGGCTGCTGAACAGGCTTTGCGGTATATGGCATTGACGCCGCACACAAATATCCAGGATATCAGCATTGACCGTGCCTTCATTGGATCCTGCACAAACGCTCGCATCGAAGATCTGCGCGCCGCAGCCCGCGTCGTGAAGGGCTACAAGATCAAAGCTTCAGTAAGCGCGATGGTTGTACCGGGGTCACACAGCGTGAAGCAAGCCGCGGAGAAAGAAGGACTTGATCGGATCTTTAGTGACGCAGGATTTGAATGGCGTGAGGCAGGCTGCTCGATGTGTCTCGGAATGAATCCCGACATTCTTCAGCCGGGCGAGCGATGCGCTTCTACCAGTAATCGAAACTTTGAAGGACGACAGGGGCGTGGCGGCCGCACCCATCTGGTGAGTCCGATGATGGCGGCTGCGGCGGCAATCACCGGCCACTTCACGGACGTGAGGAATTGGAAATTCAGGTGAGGAAGTCTGAACGTTGTGCTTTGTACTTTGTGCTTAGTTCTTAGTTCTTTGTCGCGCTCGAACCCCGCCTTGAGATGAATGCAAAGCACAAAGTACAAAGCACTTAAAAAAAAGCACAGTTATTCCCAGGACCTAAAGCAAGACCCAAGAACCAACTCCATGAACAGTTTCCGTAAACACACAGGACTGGTCGCACCGCTGGACAAGGCCAACATCGACACAGACCAGATCATTCCCAAACAGTTTCTCAAGCGCATCGAACGCACGGGTTTTGGCGAGTTTCTCTTCTACGATTGGCGCTATCTAGCCGACGGCCAAACGGCGGCTCCAAGCGGGCAGCCCGCTTTGGGTGGTGGACTGAATCCAGCTTTCATTCTCAACGAACCTCGTTTTGCAGGCGCCTCTATCCTGGTGGCGGGCAAGAATTTTGGCTGCGGCTCGTCCCGCGAACACGCTCCCTGGGCACTGGCTGAATACGGCTTTCGCGTGATCATCTCGTCATCGTTTGCCGACATCTTTGCAAGTAATTGCTTCAAGAATGGAATGTTGGCAATAGCTCTGGCGGAAGGAGAGATAACGGAGATTATGAACCGCGCCCAAAACGGGAATGGCTATCAATTGACCGTCGATCTGGAAAGGCAAGTGCTCGAAGATTCACAGGGATTATCGATAAGTTTTGCCGTCGGAGGGTTTCAACGCTATTGCTTGTTGGAAGGTCTGGACGACATTGCCCTTACGCTGCGACATGAGAATGAGATCAAGAACTATGAATCTTCGCGGCCGTCATGGGCCACGCAACAAAACTGACATTGGAGAGACCGCTGGTAATCCATAATCTATTCCTTTACCACCACGTCCAGTTCGCTGTAAAACGTGTTGCCAAAATCGTCGCTGGCTTCGGTCGCATAGACATCATTCAGTGGAAAAGCGAAACAAGGCGACCTGGTTGTATTCGCCTCCGGCTTTCAGCACGGTAGTAGGAAACTCCGGACGATTGGGTGAATCTGGAAAATGTTGCGTCTCCAGGCAAAACCCGGCGTGCTTGTCGTAAACCGCGCCGCCTTTTCCCGAGATACTGCCATCCAGAAAATTGCCCGAGTAAAACTGTACGCCGGGCTGGGTGGTAAACACTTCCATGATGCGGCCACTTCCCGGTTCATAAGCGCGGGCAGCCAATCTCGACGATGCTACGGGATCTCTCAAGACAAAGTTATGGTCGTATCCGCCGGCTAAGAGAAGCTGATCATACCTGTCATTGATCCTCGCTCCGATAGTCATGTTCTCGGCGAAATCCATTGGACTATCATGTACGTCCCTGAGTTCTCCAGTCGGGATCAGATCCTCGCTGATTGGAGTAAACCTGTCAGCGTTAAGCATGAGTTCGTGCTGTAGAATATCTCCGCTGCAGCCCAGGTTGAAATAGGAATGGTTTGTCAGATTGACGATCGTGTCCTTGTCGGTCGTGGCACCATATTCGATGCGTAGTTCGTTACGACTCGACAATGTATAGATAACTCTTGCACTCAGATTTCCCGGATACCCTTCCTCTCCATCCCTGCTCAAATAGTTTAGACGCACTACAGCACCGTCGGTGCGGATTTCTTCCTGCGCATCCCAGACGACTTTGTCGAATCCGCGAATTCCGCCATGAAGGTGATTTGGTCCACTGTTCTGAGCCAGATAGTAGGTAGTTCCGTTTAGCGAAAATGTTCCTCGAGCCAGGCGATTGGCATGGCGTCCGATTAGAGCGCCAAGAAAACGGGGATGCTTCAGATACTCGAAAAGTGTGTCGTATCCGAGAACCACATCGCCTATCTCTCCCTTTCGATCCGGAACCTGGATAGAAGTGATGGCTCCTCCATAGTTCGTGATCAATACTTTCATCCCATCATCGTTAGTCAGGGTGTAGAGATCGACGTGTGTACCATCAGCCGTAGCACCGAATTGTTTCCGGTCAATCTTCACTCTGCACGTCACCTAGTTGCGCCCAATTTTCGAGAACACCTGATGTGCTTCTTCCAATGTTTCAGGAGAACCAACGTCATACCAGATGCCCGGCACTCTCCACGTGTAGAAAGGTGTACGTTGATACATCCATTGCACCAGACGACCAGGCTGATCAGGATTGTTTCCCTCTTCTATGTATTGATCAATGAGGGGCAGCGTTGAGCGAGGGTAAAAATAAAGAGCGATGCCGGTAAGCGTGCTCTTAGGTTCGGCAGGTTTCTCTTCGAAAAAGGTGATTCTTCCCTCTTCATCTACTTCGATTGCGTTGTATCTCTTAATCTCCTCCAGATTGCCGACATCGTAAACCGCCAATACGGGTGCGTCTTTCTTACGGCAAAAATCTCCGAACTCTGCGAGATCATGGCTGAAAAGATTATCCCCACCTACCACAATGATGTCGTCGCTGATCTGATACTTCCTCAAGACAAGATGCAGATCCCCAATCGCCCCGAGTTTGTTTTCTTCGTCGGTGCCGCCGTCGTTGACAATAGTGATAGTGAACCCGAGTTCGGGTCGACGATAGCGATCCGCCCACTGCTGGAAATGGTCGGCAAACTTCGCGTTGGTAACCACGTACGCATGATCGAGGTAAGAAATAGTTCCCACGTTATCCAGTACATGTTCGATCATCGATTTTCCGGCGATCTCAAGCAGCGGCTTCGGCCGGTTCAACGTCAGCGGGTAAAGCCGCGTCGCATAACCTGCAGCGAGAACTATTAATTTCATTTTTTCACTTCTCAATGGCTCTTTCTTTATTCACCAGTAACCGCAGAGACTATTTGTCCTGCCCCATTACCCGGCTCACACACATAAATCTCAGGCATGAGTTTTGTAGCGTTTTGGTATCGCCGGGCCACAAGCGCCTTGAATTCTTCGACCTTTTCCGCTGTCACAAGACTGACCGTGCAACCCCCAAAGCCACCGCCAGTCATGCGTGAGCCGAAAACACCGTCTACCTTGCGAGCGAGGTCCACCATCAAGTCCAGCTCAGAACAACTAACTTCGTAATCATCACGCAGGCTGCGATGCGATTCATCCATCAGTTGACCAAACCTTGCAGGGTCGTCTCGTTTTAGCGCTTTACCGGCTGCAAGCACGCGACTGTTTTCGGTGATCACATGCCGGCAGCGGCGATAGATCACATCAGCGAGATCGCGGCCGTGATGTGCTAACTGTTCCATGGTTACGTCGCGCAGCGCCCTGACGTTTGGCAGCGCAGCTCCTAGGCGTTTGACTCCTGCTTCGCATTGAGCGCGTCGTTCATTG
>WNFY01002178.1_pt1 | contig 25997 bp, 23 predicted proteins | sample 5400091 | NCBI WGS metagenome assembly WNFY01 (sample SAMN13153364, study PRJNA577476) | soil metagenome | isolation source: 60 cm soil or saprolite under grassland replicate 1 | place: USA:California | collected 2016-06-15 | reverse complement strand
TCACGGATGGCGATGAATTCCATTTCCGGTGTCACCGTGCCTTTTCTTGCGTAGTGAAACTGAGTCACGATCCGGCCCGCCTTCGCGCGACGGGGCTGGCGCTTCAAGTTGAAGCGCAATTCTGCGAGCACGGGATCGATCAGGCGTTCGCGGCCGTATCTCGAGGTCGGCCCGGAAAGTTGCGCTGCGTCGCCGCGTTCCTCGATCCAAGCTGCGCGCAAGGGAGCAAGACCCTGCCGGATATCGATTCTCGTCCGCTGGTCGGTGTAGGGCCCGGAGGTATCGTAGACGTAGATCGGCGGATTTTTCTCGGCGCCGAAGGAAGCCGGCGTATCCGACTGAGCGACCTCACGCATCGGCACCCGGATATCGCGACGCGAGCCCTCGACGTACACCTTGCGCGAGTTTGGCAAAGGCTTTATCGCCGCTTCATCGACTCGAGCGGCCTGGGCGATAAACTTCGGATTGGCGTTCATGGCGCTCCTCTCACGTCTACACCGCGGGGAGCGAAAGGACCGGCCGGTCAACGCTTCCCTGCGGCGGCATTATCCGCATCAGGTTCCAAGGGTGTGCTCTCACCCGGCTTGGAGCAATCGCGCTCGGCCAGGACCCCTACGTTGCTCGATAGACCTTACCTCAAGAGAGCAGGGTTGGCAAGCGTATCACCCGCGGGCGCGTATTGCTCAAGGGCAACGAGGCCGCCGAGATCCTTTCCGAATCTCTGGCCGATCGGGGTGTTCCTGCTCGTCGCCGGTGCCTTGGCGCGCTACCGCGAGACGCTCGACTAAAGCGCAGGTCGCCGGAACACGAGGTAAACAGTGCTAAAATCGCCGCCTTTCGCCCGACTTCCCATCTTGTCATGAACGTCGAGCAAGCCCGCTTCAACATGGTGGAGCAGCAGATCCGTCCTTGGGAGGTGCTCGACCAAGACGTGCTCGATCTTCTGTACGTGGTGCGCCGCGAGGATTTCGTCCCCGACGCGTACCGGGCGTTCGCCTTCTCGGACCTGGAGATTCCGCTCTACGAAAACGCGGGCGAGGGCGAGCGCATGATGCAGCCCAAGGTCGAGGCGCGCATCCTGCAGGAGCTGGCGGTGAAGAAGAGCGAGCGGGTGCTCGAGGTCGGCACCGGCAGCGGCTATCTCGCGGCGCTCCTCGCCGCCCGGGCGCACCACGTGCATTCCGTGGAGATCAACCCGAAGCTGAAGGCGTTCGGCGAGGACAACCTGCGGCGCGCCGGCGTGGAGAACGTCACAACGGAACTCGGCGACGCGGCGCAAGGATGGCAGACACACGCGCCTTACGACATCATCGTCCTGACCGGCTCGACGCCGCTGATGCCGCAGGCCCTTCTTTCGCAGCTCAGGGCAGGGGGACGATTATTCGCCGTCGTCGGCGACCCCCCCGTGATGGAAGCGCGGCTCATCACCTGCATCGGCGAAGGCTCATACCACACGACCGATCTGTTCGAAACCTGTCTCGCTCCGCTCAAGAACGCGCTGCAGCCGGCGCGCTTCGAATTCTAGCGGCAACTCGGTCCAGGCCGCGGCGGCTATGCCACAGCTTCGTTTCGCCCTGCCGCTGATCGTTGCCCTGTGCGCTGCCCCGGTGCGTGGCGCCGACCTTTTGCAGATTTATCGCGACGCGCTCGCGAACGACGCCACTTATGCTTCGGCACGCGCGACGCGCGACGCCGGCCTGGAAAACCTCCCGCAGGGGCTGGCGCAAGTCCTGCCCACCGTCAACGCCACCGCGTTCACCCAGTACAACAACATCGACATTTCGTTCCGCGGCGCGGCGCCGGATTCCCAGCGGCTGGGCAACTCCAACGGTTTCGCGGTGACGCTCACGCAGCCCCTGTTCAATTGGCAAAACATCCAGGTCTACAAGGAGGCCGGATTCAAGGCGGCGCAGGCCGAAGCCGTTTTCGGCCAGGCGACCCAGGATCTCATCGTGCGCGTCGCGCAGGCCTATTTCGACGTGCTCGCCTCGCAGGACAGCCTGGCATTCATCCAAGGGCAGAAGGTGGCGATCTCCGAGCAGCTCGCCCAGGCGAAGCGCAATTTCGAGGTCGGCACTGCGACCATCACCGACACTCACGAGGCCCAGGCGCGTTTCGACCTCGCGACCTCCCAGGAAATCGCGGCTCAAAGCGATCTTGAATTCAAGAAGCGCGCCTTGCAGCAGATCGTCGGCAAGTTCCCCGAGCGGCTCGAGCCGCTGAAATCCAGCATCGAGCTCAACCCTCCCAAGCCGAATTCGATGGAGGACTGGGCCACCGCCGCGGCGAACCAGGGCTACCCGGTGCGCGCGCAGGAAGCCGCGCTCGAGATCGCCGTGCGCGAGATCGAGCGCGCTCGCGCCGGGCATTTGCCCACCCTGAACATCGTCGGCAGCGCGGGCGCGAACTCTTCGAGCATCAGCGCCACCGCGGTCAATAACACCGCCTCCGATACGACCAGCCGCACGATCGGGCTGCAGCTTGCCATCCCTCTCTACGCGGGAGGCAACGTCAGCTCGCTGGTGCGGCAAGCGGTCGCCAATCGCGAAAAAGCCCAGCAGGACCTGGAAAGCACTCGGCGGACCGCGGCGTTGTCCGCGCGTCAATCCTATCTTGGAGTGACCAACGGCATGGCCCAGGTGAAAGCCCTGGAGGCGGCGCTCGTTTCCAGCCGGAGCGCGCTCGACTCGAACAAGCTCGGCTACGAGGTCGGCGTGCGCATCAATATCGACGTCCTGAACGCCCAGTCTACAGCACCCTGCGCGATCTCTCGCGGGCGCGCTATGACACGATCCTAAACGGCCTGAAACTCAAGTCCGCCGCGGGGACTCTCGGCGAGGCCGACATCGAGGAAGTGAACCGTCTGCTGGGGACGAACTGACCTCCCGGCAGGGAAGCGTCTTTCTGCAGCCTCAATTGGGGGGATGTAGAGAGCGTGCCCCCTTTTTCGACAACCTGCTGGCGGCGGAGGAGTCGATCAATCGCTCGCAGATCGCGAGCGTCCGCCCGGCAGCGCCTCGATGGGCCGCGCAGAAAGCGATTCCAGCCCTTCCCATGCGCTCGCGCGACCCCCGGTCCTGCAGGAGCGAGCGCGCAAGCCGCATCGCCTCCCCGGCGTCGTTGACCCGGACGGCCGCGCCGGCGGCGATCGCGCTTTCGGCGGCCTGCGAAAAATTGTAGGTGTAAGGCCCGACCAGCACCGGCACGCCCGCCGCGCAAGCCTCGATCAGGTTCTGCCCGCCGTAGGCAAGCAAGCTTCCGCCGACGAAAGCCGCATCGCAGGCCCGATAATACGCGTCCATCTCGCCCATGCTGTCGCCGATCATGATGTCGCAGCCTTGATCGAGCGGCGCATTGGCGCTGCGCCGCGTGAACTTCAGCCCCCGGGCGGCGAGGAGTTGCGCCACGGAGTCGAAGCGTTGCGGGTGGCGCGGCACGATCACCACGATTGCGCCGCCGAGGGAGTTTTTTTCCAGTGCGTCAAGGAGCAGCTCTTCCTCGCCCTCGCGCGTGCTTGCGGCAAGCAGCACCGCGCGGTCGCCGAACCGGCGTCTGAACTCGGCTGCAAGCGATTCGCTGCCGGCGCCCGGCTCGGCATCGAACTTGAGGTTCCCGGTGACTTCCACTGCGCGAGCGCCGAGGGATCGAAGCCGCTCCGCGTCCTCGGCCGTCTGCGCCGCGACGGCGCTCAGGTGCCCGAGCGCCGAGCGCACAAGCGGCCCGACCACGGCGTAACCGCGGGCCGACCTGGCCGACATCCGGGCGTTGGCGAGCAGAAGCGGCACGCCCGAGCGTTCACACTCGTGCACGAGGTTGAACCAGATCTCGGTCTCCATCAGGATCCCGAGACGCGGCCGAAAATGGCGCAGGAAACGCCTTACCGCCGACGGATAGTCATAAGCGAGCCACGCGACGCGAACGGCGCCGCCAAGCAAATGCTGCGCCGCCTCCCGCCCGGTCGCCGTCATCTGGGTAACAAGGAGTCCGCACTCAGGATGCCGGGATTGCAGCGCGCGCAGGAGCGGCTCCGCGGCGCGAGTCTCACCCACCGATACCGCATGCAGCCAGATCACCGGCTTCGCGGGCGGCTCGCCGTAGAAGCCGAATCGCTCGCCGATGCCCCGCCTGTATGCGGGCTCCGCGCGCCCCCGCCACCACAAGCGCGCGAGCACCCAGGGAAACGCGAGCCAAAGGAGCACCTGATATCCGATCCTCCACATCAGAACGCCCCGAGCGTTTGGAGCGCGACGTCGTAGAACCGCGCAGCGATCGGCTCATGCGCGGAGCCGACGTCAAATCCATGATGTCTTCCCTTCGCGGCTCGCGCCATCAAAGCGCCTTTCAGCAGGTTGTGGACGACATCGCCAAGCGAGGAAGTCTTGACGATCAGAATTGTTTTCATCGACACCCGGAGCCCTCCGGCCGCAAGGCGCGGAAAGCGGTTAGAATACCGCGCATAAGCCGCTGATTATACGGGTTTGCCGGCCCCTCCTTCACACCATGCCCTTGTCCGCAGCCATCATCACCCGCAACGCCGCGGCGCAGCTCGAACGCTGCTTGGAAAGCGTCGCGTTCGCCGAGGAAATCGTCGTGGTGGACTCGGGCTCCACCGACGGCACGCTCGAGCTCGCCGCCCGCCGCGGCGCGCGCGTGATCCAAAAGGAGTGGCTTGGGTTCGGCGCGCAAAAGCAATTCGCCGTCGAGGCCGCAAGCCATGATTGGGTTTTGTGCGTGGACGCGGACGAGCGCGTGAGCCGGGAGCTTCGCGAGCAAATCACCGAGGAGATCAAGGCGCCGCGCGGCTTTGTCTACGCCATGCCGCGCCGCAACCGTTTTCTGGGACGCTGGCTCAAGCACGGGGAAGGCTATCCCGACTGGAGCGTGCGCCTGTTTCACCGCGCGCATGCGCGCTGGAGCGGCGAGCTGGTGCACGAGAAGGTCATGACCCGATCGCCGGTGCTCAGGCTCCCGGGCGATCTGCTGCATGATTCCGCGGAAACGCTGGAGAAATACCTCGACAAGCAGAACCGCTACACGAGCCTGCAGGCCGAGTCGATGCGCGCCGCGGGCCGCCGCGCGAACGCGCTGCACCTCGTGCTCTCGCCCCTGCTGCGGTTCATCAAGTTCTACCTGCTTCGGCTGGGCTTTCTCGACGGCGTGCCGGGCCTGGTGCATATCGCGATCGGTTGCATGAACAGCTTCAACAAGTACGCGAAATTGAAGGCGCTGGAGCGCACCGCGGAATGACGGTTCTGGTCACAGGTGGCGCCGGCTTCATAGGCTCGAATTTTGTCATGGCGTGGTTCGCGCACGGCGGGGAGCCCCTGGTCAACCTGGACAAGCTCACCTACGCAGGCAATCCTGCAAACCTCGAGGGTCTCGAGGGAAACCCGGCGCACGTATTCGTCCACGGAGATATCTGCGACCGGGATCTCTTGCGGCGCGTCCTCGAGGAACACGCCCCGCGCGCGATCGTTCACTTCGCCGCCGAAAGCCACGTCGATCGTTCCATCCTCGGACCCGCCGAGTTTGTTCAGACCAACGTCGTCGGCACCTTCGGACTGCTCGAGGAGGCCCGGGTCTGGTGGGGAAAGCGCGCGCCCTCGCAACGCGGGGATTTCCGGTTCCTGCACATCTCGACCGACGAGGTATTCGGCTCGCTCGGACCCCGCGATCCGCCGTTCAGCGAATCGACCCCGTTTGCACCCAGCAGCCCCTACGCCGCTTCCAAGGCGGCCGCCGACCACCTGGTCCGGGCGTACCATCATACCTACGGGCTTCCGACTCTCGCGGTCAACTGCTCGAACAACTACGGCCCGTACCAGTTCCCCGAAAAGCTGATCCCCCTCATGATTCTGAACGGCCTCACCCGCAAGCCGCTGCCCGTGTACGGCGACGGGGGCAATGTGCGCGACTGGCTCTACGTGCAGGATCATTGCGCCGCGATCCGCCAGGTCCTGGCGCGCGGCCGCGTCGGCGAGAGCTACAACGTCGGCGGCAATAACCAGAAGACCAACCTCGAGGTGGTGAACGCCATCTGCGCGCTGCTCGACGAAGCGAGGCCCAACCGCAAGAGCCCGCATTCCACCCTGATTTCATTTGTCAAGGACCGCCCGGGCCACGATCACCGTTACGCGATGGACTCGACCAAGATCTCCAGTCAAATCGGCTGGAAGCCGGCCGAGAGCTTCGACTCAGGGCTGCGCAAGACGGTCGCCTGGTACCTGGACAACCCTGATTGGGTCGCCCATGTGACGAGCGGGGCCTACCGCCACTGGATAGAGAAGAACTACGCCACGCGGGGCGAGGCGTGAAAGGCATCATCCTCGCCGGCGGCTCTGGCACCCGGCTCTACCCGGTCACGCAGGTCGTGTCCAAGCAGCTGCTGCCGGTCTACGACAAGCCGATGATCTACTACCCGTTGAGCACGCTGATGCTCGCCGGCATCCGCGACATCCTCGTGATCTCGACGCCCCAGGACACCCCGCGCTTCGAGCAGCTGCTCGGCGACGGGGCGCGCTTGGGGCTGAATTTCCGCTACGCCGCGCAGCCGCACCCCGGGGGCATCGCCCAGGCATTCCTCATCGGCGAGAAATTCATCGACGGCGAGCCTTGCGCGCTGGTGCTCGGCGACAACATCTTCTACGGCCACGATCTGCAGTCCGACTTGCAGCGCGCGGCGAAGAAGAAGTCGGGGGCGACGGTGTTTGCCTACCCGGTCCGCGATCCGCAGCGCTACGGCGTGGTCGAGTTCGACGCGGCCGACCGCGCAGTGAGCATCGAAGAAAAGCCCAGCCTGCCGAAGTCGCGTTTTGCCGTGACGGGGCTTTATTTCTACGACGGCGAAGTCGCTCGCGTCGCGCGATCGCTCAAGCCATCGGCCCGCGGCGAGCTCGAGATCACCGATGTCAATCGCCACTACCTCAGGCGCGGCGAGCTCGACGTTGTTCCGCTGGGGCGCGGGCACGCCTGGCTCGACACCGGCACCCACGAATCCCTGCTCGAGGCGAGCCACTTCATCGAGACGCTGGAGCGCCGCCAGGGAATGAAGATCTGCTGCCCGGAGGAGATCGCGTGGCGGATGGACTATATCAGCGCGGCGGAGCTTGAGCGCCTGGCGGTGCCTCTCAAGAGCAGCGGCTATGGCGACTACCTGCTTTCGCTGCTGCGGGACGGGGCGGGTCCGCGCGCCGCATGAAGGTCGTCCCGACACGACTCCCCGATGTGCTCCTCCTTGAGCCCCGAGTGTTCGGCGACGCGCGCGGATTCTTCTTCGAAAGCTGGAACGAGCGGGAGTTCGAGCGCGCGGGAATCCGTGCGCGCTTCGTTCAGGACAATCACTCGCGCTCGGAGAAGGGCGTGCTGCGCGGGCTGCACTACCAGATCCGCCAGCCGCAGGGCAAGCTCATCCGCGTCGTCGCCGGGGAAATCTTCGATGTCGCGGTGGACATCCGCAGCGGCTCACCCACCTTCGGCCGGTGGGAAGGCATTCGCCTGAGCGCCGAATCGCACCAGCTGCTCTGGGTACCGATAGGGTTCGCGCACGGGTTCTGCGTGCTGAGCGAATTCGCAGAGGTGCTCTACAAGACGACGGATTTCTACGCGCCCGAGCACGAGCGCTGCGTCCTTTGGAACGATCCGGAACTCCATATCGATTGGCCCCTCTCGGGCGCGCCCACGCTATCCGCCAAAGACGCCGCGGGCGTGCGGCTCCGGGATGCCGAAGTGTTTCAGTGAAAATTTTGCTGACGGGAAGGAACGGGCAACTCGGGTGGGAGCTCGAGCGCGCGCTCGCGCCGCTCGGCGAGCTGGCCGCATATGATCGAACGATGCTCGATCTTGCCAAACCGGACCAAATCGCCGCAGGGGTCCGCTCAGTCAAACCCGATATCATCGTCAACGCCGCCGCTTATACCGCCGTGGACAAGGCCGAAAGCGAGCCTGAAACGGCGTTCGCGGTCAACGCGGTAGCGCCGGGTCTCCTCGCGGAGGGAGCAAAGCGCGCCGGAGCGCTCCTGATCCATTACTCGACCGACTATGTCTTCGACGGCACCAAGGAAATGCCCTATGTCGAAGAGGACCCGCCCAACCCCCTCAACGTATACGGCCGCAGCAAGCTCGCCGGGGAGCAAGCCATCAGCGATGTCGGCGGACGGTACCTGATACTGCGCACGAGTTGGGTGTACGCGCCGCGCGGGAGAAACTTCCTGCTGACTATACGGGGCCTGCTGAAGGAAAAAGACGAGTTGCGCGTGGTCTCGGACCAGATCGGCGCGCCAACCTCCGCCGGTGCGCTCGCCCACGCAACCGCGGAACTAATGCAGCGTCATGGTGTTGCGGGACTTGGGGACTCCCGTGGCATTTATCACGCCACGGCGGAAGGAAGCACATCCTGGCACGGGTTCGCTACGGAGATCGCCCGGCTGGAGCGATCTGATTTCCCTGTGCGGATCTTGAGAATCGCATCTGGAGAATACCCCTCCCCGGCGCGTCGGCCCAGAAATTCGCGCCTGTCCAACGAGAAACTGCAAGGGCGCTTCGGCGTCTCGCTACCGCCTTGGGAAACTTGCCTCGAGACGTGTTATGCGATTCTGCGGGAAGGCGGGAGATTGAAAGCTGATACAAGCAATAACCGTTGACGACAAATCGGTCTAGGGCCTGTTGACAGGTGATAAAAACTGGAATTCGAATAGGACTTTCCTCATGAAAGCAGTCATCCTGGCCGGTGGCATTGGAACGCGCATCAGCGAAGAAACATCGGTTCGGCCCAAGCCCATGATCGAGATCGGCGGAAGGCCGATTCTCTGGCACATCATGAAGATCTATTCGACCCACGGGGTGGATGACTTCATAATCTGCCTGGGTTACAAAGGCTACGTGATCAAGGAATATTTCGCCAATTATTTTCTGCACATGTCTGACGTGACTTTTGACATGACAAAAAACAAGATGGAAGTTCATCAGGCCAACGCCGAACCCTGGCGGGTGACGCTGGTCGATACCGGGGAGGCAACCATGACCGGCGGCCGGCTGAAGCGCGTCAGTTCCTATGTGGAAGACGGCGATTTTTGCTTGACCTACGGTGACGGTTTAAGCAACATCGACATTCGTAGGTTGATCGCCTTTCATAAAGATCAGGGCACCCTGGCGACGGTCACGGCGGTGCAGCCGCCAGGACGCTTCGGCGCGCTCGACGTGCAGCAACACAAGATCACCGGATTCAAGGAAAAACCTCAAGGCGACGGCGGCTGGATCAACGGCGGGTTTTTCGTCCTCGCACCGAAGGCGCTCAGGTATATCGAGAACGACCGGACGGCCTGGGAACGCGAACCGATGGAATCTCTTGCCCGGAACGGACAGCTGTCCGCGTTTCGCCACGAGGGTTTTTGGCAGCCGATGGACACGCTCCGCGATAAGATACAGCTGGAAGAACTTTGGACCCAAGGCAAGGCGCCTTGGAAAGTATGGTAGTGGACACCTCGTTCTGGCGTGAAAAACGAGTTCTCGTTACGGGCCATACCGGATTCAAGGGCGGATGGTTGTGCTTTTGGCTCAAGAACCTGGGGGCTCAGGTTGCCGGCTACGCACTTGCCCCGCCGACGAACCCTAATCTGTTCGAGACTGCCGATATCGCTGGGGGAATGCAATCCATAAGCGGCGACGTGAGGGATCTCAACCGATTGAAAACGGCAGTCACAGAGTTCCGACCCGAGGTCGTTTTCCACCTCGCCGCGCAGTCGCTGGTGCGTCGTTCATATGCCGATCCGATTGAAACCTATACCACCAACATCATGGGGACGCTGAACGTGCTTGAAGCCGTTCGCAGGGCCGGTGGCGTGAGGGCGATCGTAAATGTGACGAGTGACAAGTGCTACGAAAACAAGGAAAGATCTAGAGGGTACCGGGAGGACGAGCCGCTCGGAGGATACGACCCGTATTCGAGCAGCAAGGCTTGTGCGGAGCTCGTCACGGCCGCGTACCGCAACGCGTATTTCAATCCCGCCGATTCCGGCGGGCACAGTGTTGCGCTCGCCTCGGCCCGGGCGGGCAACGTTATCGGCGGGGGGGATTGGGCGCAGGACCGACTGATCCCAGATGTCATGCGCGCGTTTCTCGCGGGAAAGCCGGTAGCGATCCGCAATCCTCATGCGACTCGCCCGTGGCAGCATGTGCTCGAGCCTTCCAGCGGGTACCTCATGCTTGCCGAGCAACTTTGGCGCGAGGGTGCAAGATTCGCGGAAGCATGGAACTTCGGACCCGATGAGTCCGATACAAAGCCGGTCCAATGGGTAGTCGAAAAAGTAGCGCAGGCCTGGGGGCGTCCCGGAGCGTGGAGAGCAGACAAGGGCAATCACCCCCACGAAGCGGCCCTATTGGCGCTGGACTGCTCGAAGGCGAAGGAAAAGCTCGGCTGGCGACCACGGTGGTCTCTGGATCGTGCGCTGAACGCGGTGAACGAGTGGTACCAGGCATACAGGGACGGGAAAGAGGTTGTGCAGGTGATGCTGCGCCAGGTTGCGCAATACCAAGGGTCCTGAGATGTTGTCAACGAACGAACAGAGCGGCTCGACAGCTTCCACAGCCGAATTGCGGGCGCAAATCAAGCAGCTTGTCGCAGAGTACGCGGCGCACAGCTTCGCGCCAAAACCTTTCGTGCCCGGGCAGACACCCATTCCGGCATCAGGGAAAGTGCTCGGAGCCGAAGAGCTTCAGCATATGGTGGAGGCTTCGCTGGATGCTTGGCTGACCACCGGGCGCTTCAATGACGCTTTCGAGCGACGCCTCGCCGAATTCATCGGCGCCAAGCACGCCCTGACGACGAATTCCGGTTCCTCGGCAAATCTGCTCGCCTTCAGTGCCCTCACCTCGCCCCAGCTGGGGGAACGGGCGTTGAAGCCGGGCGACGAGGTGATAACGGTCGCCGCCGGCTTCCCGACAACGGTTAATCCGACGTTGCTCTACGGAATGATCCCGGTATTCGTGGACATTCATATTCCCACTTACAACATCGATCCCGGACAGATCGATGCGGCGGTATCCAGCAAAACGCGCGCGATCATGGTGGCGCACACGCTGGGCAACCCCTTCGACGTGGCAGAAGTCACCCGAATTGCTAAGAAGCACAATCTTTGGCTCGTCGAGGACTGTTGCGATGCGTTGGGCTCGACCTACGGCGGCCGTCGCGTCGGCACGTTCGGGCACATCGGCACGGTGAGCTTCTACCCGGCCCACCACATCACGATGGGCGAGGGCGGCGCGGTCTTCACCAACGATGACGACCTCAAGCGCATCATCGAGTCCTTCCGGGACTGGGGGCGGGACTGCTATTGCGACCCCGGAAAGGAAAACACCTGCGGCAAGCGCTTTGGCTGGCAACTCGGGACGCTGCCCTTCGGTTACGATCACAAGTACACGTACTCGCACCTGGGCTTCAATCTCAAGATTACCGACCTGCAGGCGGCCGTCGGACTTGCTCAGCTGGAGCGACTTCCGGGGTTCATCGAGATCCGAAAGAGGAATTTTGCATTCCTGAAGGCCCGGCTGCGAGACAGCGAGGACTTCCTGTTATTGCCCGAGGCTACCGTCAACAGCGATCCCTCGTGGTTCGGATTTCCGATTACGGTGCGGGAAAGCGCGGCTGCGAACCGCGCGCACATTCAGCAATACTGTGACCAGTACAAGATCGGCACGCGACTTCTGTTCGCCGGCAACCTCGTGCGCCAGCCTTACATGGCCGGTCGCGCACATCGTGTCGCGGGAACTCTCGATAATACCAACCGCGTCATGAGCGACACTTTTTGGATTGGGGTGTATCCGGGGCTCACCGAGGAGATGCTTGAATACGCTGTCTCGAAGATCGAAGCTTTTTTCGGAATCAATTTTTAGGTAGCCGGTTCTCATATGCCCTTGTCTGGCCCGCTGCTCCCCCGCGGCGCCCGGTTGTTTATTACCGGAGGCACGGGCTTCGTCGGCCGCAGCCTCCTCAAGTTCCTGAACGATCCCGCGAGCGGAATCCAGGACGTCAAAGTCACGCTTCTGACGCGCAACCCTGAGCGCTATGCCATGCGCTACCCCGATCTAGCGCGAGGCGTGGAGCTGCTTCGTGGGGACATTTGCGATTTCGCCTGGCCAGCCGCGACATTCAGTCACGTGATTCACGCGGCCGCCGACACGAGCAGCGACGCCGGCAATCGTCCGCTCGAGCTGATGCAGACGATCGTCGACGGCACTGCGCGTGTGCTCGATTTTGCTTTTTCCTACAAGGCGAACAAGGTGCTCTTCCTCAGCTCCGGCGCGATATATGGCCGGCAGCCGGCTGCGCTCGAGCAGATCCCCGAGGAATATTCTGGAGAACTGGACCCGAATGAGCCTGCCAGCGCGTACGGCAACGCGAAGCGTCTAGCCGAGCAGCTATGCACTCTCGCCGCGCGCCGCGGGTTGGCGGTGCAAGTGGCGCGCCTTTTCGCCTTCGTCGGCGAGGACTTGCCACTCGACGCGCACTACGCCATCGGCAATTTCATCCGCGACGCGCTCGCAGGCGGGCCGATCGAGGTCAAGGGCGATGGTTCGCCCATTCGCTCCTACCTCTACCAGGGCGATCTGGCCCGATGGCTCGTGGAAATCCTCCAGCGCGCGCAGCCGGGCCGTTCCTACAATGTCGGGTCCGACGAGGCGGTCAGCATCGGCAATCTGGCGCAACTTGTCGCCGATGTGGTCGCACCCGGTGCCGAAGTGCGCGTAACCAGACAGCGGGCCGACTATTCCGGGCGATTGCGATACGTGCCTTCGATCCAGCGCGCGCGAAATGAGCTTGGACTTGCGCCTTTAATCCCGCTGGCCGACGCAATCAGACGCACAGCCGAGTGGCACCGCCGATAAAGCCTCCGCCCGCTACTGCTTGATTCGGGATCAGCGCCTACAATGAGGGCCTAACGGAGCACTCGACATTCATAATATGGTTGCTGCTTCCAAAGCGAGGCGTTTTGATCGGCGCGATACTGAGTTCGGCGATGTATAAACAAGCCTTTCATCCCGCAACGTTGCGTAAGACCGTGCTGGAAATGGCCTACGCGGGTTCCTCCGTTCACATTCCCAGCGCGTTTTCGATAATCGAGATCCTTGCGGTGCTCTATCGCTCGCATCTCCGGCTGGGAGACCGCACACCCAAAGCGCCGGGGCGGGACTTCCTCGTACTCAGTAAAGGACATGGCGTGATGGCGCAGTATGCCTGCCTGCACGAACTGGGATGGTTGCACCGCGAGGACATCGACCGCTATTTTGGGAACGGCACGCGGCTAAAAGGCCTGGCTGATGCGCATGTGCCGGGCGTTGAAGCCACCTCGGGTTCGCTCGGACATGGCTTGTCGGTCGGAGTTGGCCTCGCGCTGGCTGCAAGGAAAAAACGAACTGATCAGCGCTGCTACGCCATTGTAGGTGACGGGGAAATGAACGAAGGACCCATCTGGGAGGCGCTGCTATTTGCGGCCCAGTTCCGGCTCGACAACCTGTTCGTAATTGTCGATGAAAACCGGCTCCAGGCAATGGGCAGCACGAGGGAGGTCATGCAATTGGGCGACCTCCAGGCGAAATTCGGGGCATTCGATTTTGACGTCAGAGGCGTGGACGGACATGATGAAGCCGCGCTCGATAGGACGTTCAGCGATCTCAAAAGCGTGGAAAACGGACGACCCAAGGCCGTGATCGCCCGGACGATCAAGGGCAAAGGCGTCAGCTTCATGGAAAACGTCAACAGCTGGCACTACACTCGCCTCAACGAGGCCACCTATCGCGCGGCGCTGCGCGAATTGGATCAAGCATGAGGCCGACTTTCTCCCGGCTGCTGACGGAAACGGCGCGACGGGATAAGCGCGTACTTCTATTGACGGGGGATCACGGGTATGCGCTCTTTGACGGTTTTCGCAACACCCATCCCGAGCGGTATCTGAACTGCGGCGTTGCGGAGCAAAACATGATCGGTGTTGCCGCGGGGCTTGCCAAGGAAGGTTTTCGTCCCATCGTTTACGGGTTGAGCGCCTTCATCCCGATGCGGGTCCTTGAGCAGATCAAGATAGATGTCTGTTTTGAATCTTTACCCGTCGTTTTTATAGGCGACGGCGCGGGCGTTGTGTACAGCCAGTTGGGGGCAAGCCATCAGTGTACAGAGGATGTGGCGGCGCTTCGGGCGATCCCTAATCTGAACATCGTCTCGCCGGCAGATCGCCACGAGTTGGAGTACTGCTTTACGCACATATTTTCTACGGGCGTGCCTTCGTATCTTCGTTTCGGTAAGGCGGACTTAGGAGATGTGCATGCGGCATTGCCGCAAAACGTCTTTGGCGACTTAATCCAGGTTCGGGCGGGGCGTGCTTCCTATGCCTTTGTCGCCACCGGGTCCATGGTACGAACGGCTCTTGGGCTGGCTGAGCATTTTGGGAACGTGCCAGTCTGGAGTGTCCCGACGATTGTTCCCATAAACGAGAAGCAGTTATCGGAAGTGTGCCGCGAACATAGGCAGCTGTTCGTAATGGAAGAGCATTCAGTCAATGGCGGGCTGGGCTCCCTGGTGGCTGAGCGTGCAGCCGAATTGGGTGGCTGTCGTGTGGTGCGTTTCGGGATTGAAAACAAGTTTTCCGAATCATGCGGCAGCTACTCTTACCTCATGTCCTATCATGGTCTGAGTGTAAAGCAATTGCAGGAACGGATCGCGGCTGCGGTTGCCGAGACTGATTGCCACGGGGGTGGTCCGACGGCTAATGCCGCCGCTGGGCGGGCCGGAGCGTGAAGCCGAGGGCGACTGTCTGCCTCCTAAGCCGCGACCGGGCTGGATCGGACACGCGCTCGATTCGATGCTCGCCTAGACTTACCGGGAATTCGAGCTGCTAGTCCCGAAAAATTCCGAGCGCGACGATGTGCAGACGATGCTGCGCACGTTACCTCGAGATCCAGTGTATCCGAAGAAACCCCAACCTCTCGGCGCTGGATTGATTCAGAACGATATTGAACGAAATCGAAACGTAGCTTTCGTCCTGTTTTAGGTTGACGATGTGATGCTGGCCGGATATCTAGAGAGCATAGGTAAGCATGTCGGAAAAAATCCCGACCTGGCCGCGCTCGGATGTAACGCTTGGAACCTCCGAGAACACGCAGATATCCTTGCAAACTCGAATGCCGGCCGTTCTGCTTTGTCAATCCCGATAGAGTTAGTCACGTTACTGCGATAGGGAGACGGCACGTGTTGCTGGTAGTCGCCGGCCGATTAACCCAGTTTCTCCTTATGGTGGCGGGCGCGCGCTTCGCCACGACATTGCTCGCCCCGGAAGAAATGGGGCGGATCGCCCTGGTCACTGCTTTGACCGCTTTCTTTGCCCTGTTCTTGGTGAATCCTGTAGGAATGTTCATCAATCGCCGTCTGCACTCTTGGGTGGAAACGGGGCGGGCCCGGGCTTACCTGGGCTGGTATTGGAAATACTTACTGCTTGTGTGCGCCAGCGCCGCGGTAATCAGCATTGCGCTCAACACCTCCGGTCTTGTGACGCTCCACATGGAGACAGGTTGGTTGCTCTTGCTGGTGTGCGGTTCCCTGATCTTTAATACGCTCAACCAGACGGCGATTCCGTCGCTGAACCTGCTCGGGTACCGGCTGCCATTTATCGTGCTCACCCTGGCGACCATAGCGGCAGGACTTGCGGCGGCCGTCGGCCTCGCTACCGCAGTCCAACCGCGAGGGGAATACTGGCTTCTGGGTCTTCTGATCGGGCAGGCACTTTTCGGCTGGATGGGAATGCGGGTGTTCTACGGGAAACTCGGGGACCACGTGATCCGAACTTTACCGCTGACAAGGGCCGCATGTCGGCGTCTCTGGGTATTCGCTTGGCCGGTTGCGCTTGCCGTCGGATTCAACTGGATGCAGATCCAGGGCTACCGTTTCGTGCTCGAACGGCAGGTCGGGCTGGCCGAACTTGGCGTGTTCGCGGCGGGATACGGGTTGAGCGCCGCCCTGCTGGCTGGGGTCGAAATGATTCTCGCGACCTATTTCCAGCCGGCGTTTTATCGGCGTGCCAATGATGAAACTGCGGACGCACATGCGCAAGCGTGGAACGACTACGCTGCGGCCGTGCTGCCAGCCGTGGTGTTTGTAACCGCTGTGGTCGCTGGTGCGTCCCCGGAGGTTACCGTGCTGGTTCTCGGGCCTGCGTATCAAGACGCTCGCGACTACGTAATGCTGGGAGCGTTGGCAGAGCTTATCCGGTCTGCAGGAGGAGTGTACGGTCTTATCGCGCACGCCCGCATGCGGACCCGCCTTCTGTTGCTGCCGAATGCAGGCGGGGCGGCATTGACGGTCGGTCTGGTGGTCGGGCTAGTGCCGATCTTTGGGGTCGGGGCGGCTGCTTTGGCGGTGGCGGCAGGTGGGATGCTGGTGGTGTTCACCATGCATTGGTATATGCGGCGTGAAATTGCGATTCAGTTGCCCTGGAGGCAGCTTGGCTATGCCTTAGGGACGGGGACGCTATTGATGCTAATGATCGGGGGGGTGCGTCCGTTGATGCCGCAACCCTCAGGGCCGGCGCAGGCTTTCATTTATTTAAGCGCGATAGGGATGCTGGCATTTCCGATTATCTGGAGCCTGTTGCGGTCCTTTGTGCGTCGTGGTTAGACGCCCTGGGCAATTCATCCGAACGGCGCCCGCCTCTTTTTTTCGCCCAAGGGTTGCCGGGAACGTTGGCGAGAGTTTGCCCGGGTGCGACGCGATTTCCGTAAGCCGATTGGCGGCGGATTCGTAACGATAGGCCGTGTGGCGCGACTCCTGCGGGAAATCCGGTGCCCCACCCGCACGCGTGCGCCCGACGGGCACCGCCAAGGAGTCCGCGCAAGATTTTTGAACGCCGCCTCCAGATCTCATGGTAAAGGTCGCCAACGGTCGAGGGCTTAAGAGATGGAACCCATAGTCGCATATATAAGAACCCGTAAAAAGTTGCTCAAGGTCGTCCGGTATTTTCTCCATTGGACATCGATTTTTGGGATTGACGTGTCAAAACTCTTTGCCCTCAGGGGACTCCCGGCGGTGGTGAAAGAGTATCTGATCCTCAAAAGGCAAAATGCAGATACCGGCTCAAAGTGGAACCTGAAATTCACCATGCCCTGTATTCATGATAGATATGAGCAAAGCGCAGCCGTTTCCGGTCATTACTTCCACCAAGATCTGCTTGTTGCGCGAAGAATATTTCGGAGACAGCCCGATAATCACGTAGATGTAGCCTCCAGAATAGACGGTTTTGTCGCTCATGTGGCAGCGTTCAGGGGCATCGAGGTGCTCGATATCAGGCCGCAAACAGCGAAAGTTCCCGGCATCACTTTTAGACAATGCGACTTTATGAACCTCCCGGAAGATCTGGAGAATTACTGCGATTCCGTATCATGCTTGCACGCCCTGGAACACTTTGGATTAGGGCGCTACGGAGACTCATTAGACATCGATGGGCACCTGCGGGGCTTTGATAGTCTCTACAGAATTCTCAAGCCCGGGGGTATTCTATATCTTTCTTTCCCAATCGGAACAGAACGCATTGATTTCAATGCGCATCGCGTGTTTGCCGTCAAGACGGTGCTGGAATGGGCGAAAGATCGCTTCGAGATTGTCGGTTTTTCATATGTCGATGATGAAGGTGATTTGCACGAGAATATGACGCTCGATGCCACGGCCATTTCCAGCGATTTTAATTTGTACTACGGCTGCGGCATATTTGAGCTCAAGAAAATCTAGGCTTGTTGAATTTCCCGGATGCTTTCCCCGCGGGGTCGTCGGGATTGATCTTGGCGCTATCCCATTCCCGGGCGCGGGCGGAAGAATGAGATGAAAATATTGCTCGTCTGCATGCAGCACGATTACGGCGATGCCTCGCGAAAGCATTCATATGAATACGTCAATTATTACAATTCGCTCGTCCAGTTGGGGCACGAGGTTGTCCTATTTGACTATATGGCCGAGATGCAGCGGCGCGGAAAAAATCAAATGAACGAAGCGCTGCTCGATCGAGCCAGACAGATACGGCCGGATCTTGCGGCGTTTCACCTGTATACGGACCAGTTCGAAGTCTCCACCGTGCGGCGCTTGCGCGAATACACGGTCACGCTTTCCATTTTCCACGACGATGCCTGGAGAGCCGAGTACGCTCAACATTGGGCGCCACATTTCGATTTTTTCACGACCCCGGACTATTTCGCGGTTCGCAAATACTTGGCGCTCGGAATGAAACATGTCCTGTTTTTCCCCTACGGTTGCAATGAAAAACTCTATTACCGGATGGATATACCGAAGACCTGCGAGGTGTCCTTTGTCGGCAGGTGGCACTCTTATCGCCAATGGTTGGTCGGTCGGTTTCGAAAGGCCGGGATACCGCTGGTTGTCAAAGGTCCGGGCTGGGCCGGGGGGATGGTGTCACATGATGAAATGATAAAATTGTTCAACCAGAGCCGGATCAATCTCAACATCTCCAATTCCGTGTCTTGGGACGTGCGCTACCTTTCCTCTTCGCCCCGCGCATTGCTTGATCGCATTCGTTCGCGAAAAACGGTCGAACAATTGAAAGCCAGGCATTTCGAAATTAACGGCTGCGGCGGTTTCCAACTCTCTTATTGCGTGGAGGGGTTGGAGAGGCACTATGTGATCGGGGACGAAATTGACGTATATGGAAGCCCGGAGGAATTAGTGGAGAAGGTGCGCTTCTATTTGAAAAATGACGACCTGAGGGCGTTCATCGCGAATGCCGGTTACCGGAGAACGCTTGCAGACCATACGTTTGGCGCACGCTTCAAAGATTTGTTCCAACGCATGGGGTTGAGCGATGGCTGATGCGCTTCCGTTGGTTTGCGCTTGCATTCCAGCTTACAATGCGGAAGCCACCATTGGGGAAACCCTTGAATCGATTCTCAACCAAACATATCCCAATCTCGAAATTCTCGTATTGGACAATGCTTCTACCGACCGGACGGTAGAAGTTGTCGAGTCTTTCAAGGATAAGCGCCTGATGATCCACCGGGGTGACACGAACATGGGCGCAGTCGGTAATTTTAATCGATGCATAGAGCTCGCAAGCGGAAAATATACTGAGATTTTTCACGCCGATGAGGTTTATGAGCCGGAGATTGTGACCCGGCAGGTTGACGTGTTGGAGAAATACCCCGAAGCAGGGGCGGCGTTTACCGAGGGATATCTGATAGACTCGCGCGGAGCGATTTTTGGCGAAACGGCGGTTGCCAAGCACATCGGACGTCGCCGGGGAGAAACCGCCATATTGGGGTTCAACGAGCTGTTCCCGGCGATCGTGCGCTCGGGGAATTTCCTGCTCTGTTCGGGCGCGATGGTGCGAACCGGGATATACAAGACGGAAATTCGCTCGTGGCGCCTCGACTTGTTTCGCACAAGCTGTGATCTCGATGTCTGGTTGCGCATCCTTGAGCGGCACTCCATCGCTCTGTTACTGGAAAATCTCATGCGGACGCGGACAACGCAGACCCAGGCTTCCTATCAGGAACTCAAGCGGAACACCAGCCGGGCGGACATATTCCTCGTGCTCGACCACTACCTCGCAAAATCACGCTCGCGGGACGTCTTGCGTGAAAGGGATCTAGCGGGATATGCCGCTCTACAACGCATGGATACGGCGAGGCGAGCCATGAACTTGTATTTGACAGGGCGTCGCGCGGAGGCGAGCGACTTGCTGAAAGGATTCTTGAATTGGAGAATCATCTCGAATTCTTTCAATTCAAAACGTGGTTTATTGACGTTTCTGCTGGCGCTTTACCTCAAGGTCGCATTGTTGCTGCGGCTTGATATGTTGGGAGTTCGCATTTTGCAATCCATCGTTGCCAAGACGAGAAGGTAGCCATCCTGAAAACGGGCGCGAAGAATATCTACGTCGATCCATCCTATACCTCGTTCTACTCGGACAAGCTGTTTGATCTTTCCGATCCGGTACTGAACCGGGACGATCAACTGCTTGCCGCCGTGCGGATGCGGCATGCGGCCGGGAAGCATGGCTATGTCGTCTCCACCGCCGACCGTCTATTTACGGGAAATGCGCGTGAAACCGGCGGGGACTACTATTCATGGGGTCTGCTGCCGAATTACGAGAAGTTGAGCGCAAGCGGTACACGCTTGCGCGCTTACGTTCTTTTCGAGCCGCCTGTCGTCGCCCCGCGACTTTATAATGGTCTCGCAGCGTTAAGCGCTCGCTTTGACCGGGTATATCTCCACAATACGCACGGCGATGGCTATTCCCTAGCCGGGGTAAAGCGGCAGGCACTGCATAAACTCTACTGGCCGATTCCTTACCATGGCGTTATCGAGTCACACTGGAGCCGACGCGGGCGCGCAACGCGCATGGTAGTGATAAACAGTCACCATCGACCGCTCGGCAAGCATGCTGACGAGCTCTACAGCAAGCGCATCGAGGCTATTGCGACTTTCGTAAAGCAGGATGCGGTCGATCTCTACGGTCACGGCTGGAGAAGATGGCTCACGAGAAATAGCTTGTGGATGCCGTATCTGCGCCACCGTGGCGCTTTGCTCGATGCCTACCGGGGTCCCTGTAGATCGAAATACGAGACATTGAGTGCTTATACCCATTGCCTCTGCCTTGAAAATATGCGCATGGACGGCTACGTCACGGAGAAAATATTCGACTGCCTTTACTCCGGGACCATCCCTCTATATCTCGGAGCGGGGGACGTTGCCGATTACATTCCCGCAGAAGCTTTTGTTGACTGTCGAAAGCTCGGAGGCTGGCAAGAGATACTCGATCATGCGCGCTCGATGAGCGCCGCGCAGATGGACGCAATGCGGGAGGCCGGAAGGGCATTCCTGGGGAGCGACCGGGCTTTGCCGTTTTACAATTCACTCGAAAACATCATGTTGGGTACGAAATCCTAGCCCAGGTAAGCTCGAGAAATCTTGTCCATCCCGCCCGAAACGATCCCCGTCGCTGTTGTAATCCCCTGCTTCCGCTGCAAAGACGTTATTCCGCGTGCCGTGAAGTCGGTGGAACGGCAGACGGCATTACCCGCAGAAATCATCCTGGTGGATGACTGCAGCGAAGACGGCACTCTGGAGGCACTAAAGGGGATTGCCGCCCGATATCCAGCCGGGTGGGTAAAGGTCGTGGCTCTGAAGAGGAACGGTGGGCCCGGCAGTGCGCGGAACGCTGGATGGGAGGCGGCGAGCGCCGCTTACGTTGCTTTTTTAGATGCCGACGATGCCTGGCATCCGAGAAAGCTCGAGATCCAGCACGGGTGGATGCAGGCCCACCCGCACGCGAGCATATGCGGGCACGGCACCACGGTGTTGTCCGATCCTCCCCGCTTTCCCGATCTGTCCCCGAGCTGGAGCGCCCGGCGGATTGGCAAGCTGCAGATATTTTTTTGCAACAGCCTGCCCCTGCGGTCGGTGATGCTGAGGCGCGACCTGCCGCTTCGCTTCGCGCCGGACCAATTCCACGCGGAGGACTATTTTCTGTGGATGCACGCGATCCTGACGGACCGCGAACTGTGGCGCCTGCCGCTTCGGCTCGCCTGCTCATTCAAGCCGGACTTCGGTGCCAGGGGATTGAGCGCCCGGCTGTGGGCGATGGAGAGGGGTGAATTGCAGGTCTACCGCGCGCTTTATCGCGAAAGCTTGGCCCCGGCATGGCTGTTGTCGGCCGCGACTGCATTTTCATTCCTGAAATTTCTCCGCCGCTGCGTCATTTCCATGCTCTGGAGCTGGCGAAAGCCGAGCTGAACACGCGGCCATGCGCATCGTCAGGCTCGCCACCGTCCCCTTTTTCATGCTGCATCATCTGCGCAGCCAGATCGATGCGACAGCCGCAGCCGGGCACGAGGTGATGCTGGTCGCAAGCCCCGTCGAGGGCGCCGACGCGCTCGAACGCATCGCCGGGGTCCGTTTTGTACCGATCGACGTTCCGAGGAGGATTGCGCCCCCGCGCGATCTCGCCGCGCTCGCATCGCTGTACCGGCTGTTCCGTTCGTTCCGACCCGACGTCGCGCATTCGACCACGCCCAAAGCGGGGCTTCTGTGCGCGGTGGCCGGGTTTCTTGCCCGCGTGCCGGTGCGGCTGCACACATTCACCGGCCAGCCCTGGCTCGAGCTCTCCGGCTCGATACGGTGGTTTTCCATGGCGAGCGACTGGCTGATCGCCCGCCTAAACACGCACTGCTACGCGGACAGTCCCTCGCAACGCGATTTCCTTATAGCCGCAGGGCTGTGCCGGGCCGACGCCATTTCGGTGCTGGAAAGCGGATCCTTGGCGGGAGTCGATCTGGCGCGCTTTGACCCGGCGTCACTCGCCGAACGCGCCCGGAGGTGTCGCGAGACGCTTGCGATCCCTCACGCCGCCCGGGTCGTGCTATTCATCGGCCGCGTGACCCGGGACAAAGGATTGGTGGAACTGGCCGAAGCATTCTCCCAAGTCAAAGCCTCCGATCCCGGGGCATATCTTGTCGTGGTCGGTCCGACCGAACCGAGGCGGGATCCGTTGCCCCCCGCTCTGTTGCAGGCGCTGGAGTCCGACGAACGGATCAGAATGACCGGCTACGACCCCGAACCGGAGAAATACCTCGCCATGGCCGATCTGCTGTGCTTGCCGAGCTACCGCGAGGGCTTCGGGAACGTAGTCATCGAGGCCGGCGCGCTCGGCGTGCCGACTGTAGGGACGCGCATCGATGGGCTTCGCGACGCCGTCGTCGACGGCGTCACCGGGTTGCTGGTGCCGCCGAAGAACGCCGCGGCTCTCGCCGGTGCGCTCGCGAGCCTGCTCAAGGACGACGCAAAGCGGAAGCAGATGGGAACCGCGGCCAGGGAACGCGCTCGAAACCTGTTCGATTCCAGGGTCGTTAACGGCCGCGTTCTGGAGGAATACGAGCGGTTGCTCGGAAATCGCGATTCGGCCCGTTAAAGGGAGAGTTCGCCGGACAGCTATCTCCGGGTTTCCGGCCCGCGACCGTAGCGGTCTTCGAAGCGCACGATGTCATCCTCCCCCAGATAGCTGCCCGACTGGACTTCGATGAGACAGAGCGGTTCCTTTCCCGGATTTTCGAGGCGATGCTTGGCGCCGATCGGGATATACGTGGATTCGTTCTCCGCGAGGAGCATGACTTCCTCGCCGCGCGTCACTTTCGCGGTGCCGGACACCACCACCCAGTGCTCCGCGCGACGGTTGTGCATCTGCAGCGACAGCGCCCCGCCGGGCTTCACCACGATGCGCTTGACCTGAAAGCGCTCGCCTGCGTCTATGCTTTCGTAATACCCCCAGGGCCGGTGGACCCGGCTGTGCGAAACGTGCTCGGTGCGGGCCTGCCGGTCGAGGCGCTCGACCACTTCCTTGACCTCCTGCGCGCGCGCCTTGTCGGCCACGAGAACCGCGTCTTTGGTCTCGACGACGACGAGGTCGCGCACTCCCAGCGCCACCACCATGCGGTGCTCGGCGCGAACGTAGCAGCCTCTCGCCTCGCGCAGGTCCGCGTCGCCGTGGGCGACGTTGTCGTTCACATCCTTCTCGCTGGCCTCCCAGAGCGCGGCCCACGAGCCGACATCGCTCCAGCCGATGTCGGCCTGGACCACGGCGCTCGCAGACGTACGCTCCATTACCGCGTAATCGACCGAGTCCGAAGGACAGGCGGCAAATGCCGCCGGATCCAGCCGGAGGAAATCGAGGTCGCGCGTGCTCGCCTCCCACGCGGACTTCGCCGCGGCCAGAATCTCGGGACGGAAGCGCTGCAGCTCCTCGAGAAAGCGCCCGGGCCGGAAAGCGAACATGCCGCTGTTCCAGAAAAACCGGCCGCTCGAAACATAGCTCTGCGCCGTCTCGGCATCGGGCTTTTCCACGAAGCGCCTGACCCGGAAGCTGCGCTCGCTTCCGGGAATCGGCTCGCCGCGTTCGATATAACCGTATCCCGTGACGGGCCCCTGCGGCGCGATTCCGAAAGTGACGAGCGAGCCGCTCGCGGCAAGGGGGAGCGCAGCGGCGATCGCCGCGTGAAACGCCGGCACCTCGCGGATCAGATGATCGGAAGGCAGCACGAGAAGACATGCGTCGGGGTGGCGGCTCCGGGTGTAAAGCGCCACGACCGCAACCGCCGGCGCGGTATTGCGGCCGACGGGCTCGAGGATCTGGACTTCGGGCTGCACGCCGATTTCCCGCATCTGCTCGGCGACGAGAAAGCGGTGCTCGTCGTTCGAAACGACGATCGGAGAGCCGGCGCCGTCAAGGCCTCGCAGCCGCAACACCGTGTCCTGAAGCAAGCTGTGCTCGGAAACAAGAGGCAGGAACTGCTTAGGCAGGAGCCGCCGCGACATCGGCCAGAGGCGACTGCCCGATCCGCCCGAGAGAATTACCGGGTAAAAGGAGACGCCCACTTGCTCCGCCTTGCGTTCGGATAAAGCGCGTATTGTAGTGGCCCGGATGGCCTGCAGATAGAGGCTTGCTAGAATCCCGCGTCGCAATGAAAAGAGCGAAGCGGCGTCTCCCTCTGTTACTCATCATGCGCATTCTCGTCACCGGTGCATCCGGCTTTGTCGGCGCGGTCCTTTGCCGGGAGCTCGTCGCGAGCGGGCACGCGGTCCGCGCGGCGGTCAGGAAGACGGGTCCGCCGGGCGTCGCGACGCCTGAATCACAGCAAGTCCCGATTCCTGACATCGCCGCCGAATTCGATCGGCGCGCGCTTCTCGATGGCGTCGATGCCGTCGTTCACCTTGCCGCGATTGCCCACCGCTCAGTCGGTTCGGACGCGGAGCTCCGGCGAGTCAATGTCAATGGGACGGTGCGGCTCGCCGAAGCCGCGGCCGGTTTCGTGCGCCGCTTTGTATTCTTGAGCTCGGTCAAGGTACACGGCGAGGACTCGGGCAGCGGAGCGTATGGCGAAGCCGACGCCCTCCAGCCCGAGGACTCCTACGGCCGCTCCAAGCTCGAAGCCGAGCGCGCGTTAACGGGCATAGCCGCCCGAAGCGGGATGGAGCTCGTGCTGATCCGGCCGCCGCTCGTGTATGGGCCGGGCGTCAGGGCCAATTTTCTGCGCCTGCTCGGCTGGGTCGACTCCGGGCTGCCGCTGCCCTTCGCGAGCGTGCACAACCGGCGCAGCCTGATCTACTTGGGCAATCTCGTCGACGCGATCGCGCGCTGCGCGGAGCACCCCACCGCGCGCGGACCCTTTCTCGTAAGCGACGCGGAACCCGTTTCAACCCCTGATCTGGTATCGCGCATCGCCGGGGCGCTCGGGCGCCCGGCAAGGCTCCTCCCCATGCCGCCCGCGCTGTTGCGCGCGGCGGGAACGATCGCCGGCCGCCGGGACGAAATCCGGCGCTTGATCGGCAATCTCGTCGTAGATCCTTCCAGGGCGCGCCGGGTGCTCGACTGGCGTCCTCCCTGCACCCTCGACGAGGGGCTCGCCGAAACCGCGCGCTGGTTCAAATCCGCGCGCGGCCATCCCAAAAGAACACGCTAGAATGCGCCCCTTGCTCCCCGCGCGGACCAGGTGAACGGCGATGCCGGATATCGCCTTCATTTCACCGATCGCCTCGGCGCTCGTCACCCTCGCGCTCATCGCGTGGTTGCTGAGGGCGCCGGACCGACTGCCGCTCGATGTGCCGAACCCGCGTTCGCTGCATGTTAGTCCGGTGCCGCGCTCGGGCGGAATCGCGATGATGGCGGGGATTTTTTCCGGGTTCGCGATCCTGCAGACCCCGCTCGTCGCGGTGCTTCCTGCTGCGGCGCTTGTCGCGCTTTCGCATTTCGACGACCTGCGCGGCCTGCCGATCCCGGTCCGTTTCGGCGCCCAACTCACTGCGGCCGCCGGATTCGCCTTCGGCGCGCTCCCCGCAGTAGCGTCCCCCCTGCTTGTCCTGATCGTGATCGGCATCCTGTGGGTGACGAACCTCTACAACTTCATGGACGGCTCCGACGGGCTTGCCGGCGGGATGACGGTCACGGGTTTCGCGTTCCTGGGGA
>WNFY01001034.1_pt1 | contig 26003 bp, 21 predicted proteins | sample 5400091 | NCBI WGS metagenome assembly WNFY01 (sample SAMN13153364, study PRJNA577476) | soil metagenome | isolation source: 60 cm soil or saprolite under grassland replicate 1 | place: USA:California | collected 2016-06-15 | reverse complement strand
GACCGGAAGCACGTCGAGAAGTGGCTGGCCCTCGGCACACCGCTGGTCAGTGGGCACCTGGGAATGGTCGCCGAGCTGGCGGCCGAGGGACGCGACGTGGTTGCGGATTACGCCGTCAACGTCTTCAACCAGCACAGCGCGGCCGAGGTCTTCCGGCTGGGCGCGCGTCGCATCGTGCTGTCGGTCGAGCTGACCGGTGAAGAGATGGCGCAGGTGGCGGCCCCATGGGAGGCCCAAGGCTTCGAGGTGTTCGCCTACGGCCGCCCCGAAGGAATGACGATTGAGCACTGCGTCTTGTCGGCGGCGTTCGACCGCCAGGTCGCCACCTGCCGTGACCTCTGCGTGCAGAAACATCCCAATGTCGAGCTCACCGATCCCGCGGGTTACGTCTTCCCGGTGGCCACCGATTACGCCTGCCGCAACCGCCTGTTGCATTCACGTCCGGTGGACGGCTCCGCGTACCTTCCAGAACTGTGGCGGGCCCGTTTTCGCACGTATCGACTGGTGTTCAACGTCCCTGGCGATCCCGTGACGCAGGTGACGGCCGCGTATCGCGCGTCGCTCGATGCACTGGCCGAAGGTCGCGCGCCCGATCCCGGAGAAGTGCGGAAGGTGACGGGTCGGGAGTATACGCGGGGCCATTTCGCCCGCGCGGTGTGATGCCATCCCGAGGGATGGCGAGTTCTACGAGCGTGACGCGCGATTGATCACGCGCGACTGAAACGGCCGCACGACGCCGCTCCAGCCACACGTCAGGCACCAGCGGTGCTCGACCAGGGGCAGGAGCCGGCGCATGATCGTATGCTGGATGAGGGTGAGGGGTTCGCCACAGCGCGGGCACACGCGCTTCGTTGGCAGCATCAGGTAGACGAACGTCAGCACGATCGCGGCTCGCAGCAGTACGGTCGCAAACAGCACGACCACGACGACCATGCTAGGCCGCCTTCTCCTGCACGAACGCCGTAATGCGCCGTTCCAGCTCGGCGAGCTCGACCGGCTTCACGAGCACTCGGTCGCGCGGTACCTCCGCCAGGCCGCGGCCCGCGAGGTGCGTGATGTCCCCCGACAGAAACAGGATACGCTCGGCAAGGGCGGGGCGCTCCCGCTGCAGCCGCTCGTAAAACTCGGCGCCATCCATCCGCGGCATCCGCAGGTCGGCGAGAATGACGTGCGGCTCGAACCCTTCTTTGAGGCGCTCGAGCGCCGCGACACCATCACCCGCCTCCTTGATCTCCGCGCCGCGCTTCCCCAGAAAGCGTGCCATCGGGCGGCGAATCAGCTCCTCATCATCGACCAGGAGAATCCGAATCCCTTCGAGACTCCTCCCCGGCGTGGGCGAGACGCGGGGTGGAGCCGGCTGCGGCGTCGCGGCCGGCGCCGTCGGGACGGCCTCGCGGATCGTGGGGAGCCACACGAGAAACCGGGCCCCCCCGCCGGACTCAGGCAGCTTCACGAGGTCGAGCTCTCCTTCAGCCTCTCGTACGAGCTGCCGTGAGATGTACAGACCCAGCCCCGTACCGCGGAGCCCCTTCGTGCTGGCGAACGGCCGGAACAGGCGCTGGGCGATCTCGGGTGCCACGCCTGGACCGTTGTCGGTCACCGTGACGCAGACCCGGCCCCCCGTGTCGTCGGTGTAGGAGTCGACCGTGAGGCGCCGCGGCGGCTTCACGCTCCGCAGGGCGTCGAGCGCGTTGCTGAGCAGATTGACGATCACCTGTTCCAGTCGATTCGCGTCGCCGATCACCGTCGGGAGCTCGGGATCGAGCCGCCCTTCGATCGAGATTTCGTCGATGCCAAAGCGATAGGACACAAGGTCGAGCGCACTGCGCACTACGTCGTTCATGTTCACGCTCGCCGAGCGCTTCTCACCGGCGCGGACGAAGCGGAGCAACCCGCGCAGCAGTTTGGCCGCGCGTTGTGCCTGACGCAGGATGCTCTGCATTTCGTTGCGCTGTTCGGCCGGCAGGTTGGCGTCCGCCAGCCGCAGCTCGGCGTGACTGGCGATCGCCATCAACGGATTGTTGACTTCGTGGGCCACGCCGCCGAGCAGCTCTCCCGCGGCAGCGAACCGGCCCTGTTCTTCGGCACGATCGCGCAGCACGCGGGTCATCTGATTGAAATGCGTCGTGACTTTGCCGAGCTCGTCATTACGGGCGATCGGCACCTGGGTCGTGAGATCGCCCTCGGAGACCTGCTGGATCCCCCGCTCGAGGGCGCCGAGCGGATTCCAGACGCGGCGCCGCACGACGAACAGCGCGACCGGGAGCAGCAACGCGCCGGCGATGACCACGATGATCCCCGCCGTCGAGCCGAGATTCCTCGTGAGCGCGAGGGTCAACGCCGCACCATACACCACAGCCGCGGCAATGACGACGACGACCAGTACGCGGAGGCTACTAGACGGATTGCGTGGCACGGCCTAATCTCCCCGTTCCCAACACGCACCAAGGTACAATCAATGCGTTCGTCGAGCATCCTCCTGACATTCGGCGCCCTCGGCCTGTGCGCGTGCTCCCATGCCACCGCTCCGGCCCACTCAGCTCCCGTGCCCACTCCTGCTCGCCAGGACACGACGCGGGCCGCCTCCGGAGGGGGACGCCAGGGGGGAGCACCTGACGCGACAGCGCCGAAACCATACAACCAGGTCATCACGCCCGGCGCGGTCACAAACTCCGGTGTCTTCACCGTCCATCGCATCGGCGAGAAACTCTTCTACGACATCCCGAAGGCGATGTTCGGCCGCGAGTTCTTGTTGGTAGCGGACCAGCGCGGCACCATCCGCGGCGTACGCTATGCCGGCGAAGAGATCAGCAACCGCATCGTGGTCTGGGAACGGCTGGGCAACAAGGTCTTCTTGCGGATCGTCTCGTACGCCATGCGGGCCGACAGCACACAGCCTGTCGCGCGGGCGGTGCGGCTCTCCAACATCGCGCCGATCATCATGAGCTTCGACGTGGCGTCGTGGCACACGCCCGATAGTAGCGCCGTCATCGAGGCGACGAAGTTGTTCACGACCGACGTGGCGGAGCTCAACCTGCGCCAGTCGAATGTGCGCGTCCGCCGCATGGATCCGGCGCGCTCGCTGGTCGAGCGGGCGCGCGCCTTCCCACGCAACGTCGAGGTGAGCGCACTGCAGACCTTCGAGGTCGATTCGGTCCCTGGGCCCGCCGGCGGCCCGCCCAACCGGTCGCTGAATTCGATCACGATGCTGATGAATTACTCGATGGTGCTGCTACCCGACAAACCGTTGATGGCCCGGCTCTGCGATGACCGGGTCGGATACTTCAACGTGTCCTTTGAGGATTTCGACCAGGATCTGGTGTCAGGCCCGCGGCGCTGTTTCATCAAGCGCTTCCGGCTCGAGCCAAAGGATCCCACCGCCGCCGTCTCCGACCCCGTGCAGCCCATCGTCTGGTTCATCGATCCGGCGACGCCGGCCAAGTGGCAGAGCTGGCTGATCAAGGGCGTCGAGATGTGGGAGCCGGTGTTCCGCGCGGCCGGGTTCAGCAACGCGATCACGGCTCGCGTGCCCGCAGCCAGTGACTCCGATTTCGATCTCGACGACGCGCGCTTCAACACCATCCGCTGGCTGCCATCGACGATCGAAAACGCGTACGGGCCGAGCGTCAGCGATCCGCGCTCGGGCGAGATCATGAACGCCAACATCGGGTTCTACCACAACGTGGCAAGCCTGGTGGAGGCGTGGTACTGGACGCAGGCTGGCGCCGCCGATCCGCGCGCCCGGACCCTGCCGTTCCCCGACTCGCTGATGGGGTTGATGCTGGCCTACGTCGCCAACCATGAGGTCGGACACAGTCTCGGCCTCCGCCACAACATGGTGGCGTCGACCTACTATCCCGTGGATTCGCTGCGCAGCAAGTCGTTCACGTGCCGGATGAAGGGCACGAGCCCGTCGATCATGGACTACGCGCGCTATAACTACGTGGCACAACCGGGCGACAGCGCCTGCCTCATGCAAGGCATCGGCCCGTACGATTTCTATGCGATCGACTGGGGGTATCGGCGCATTCCGGGTGCGGCATCACCGGAAGCCGAGCGCCCGCTGCTCGACTCGCTCGCCCGGCTGCAGGATGCCAACCCCTACTTCCGCTGGATCGGCGACGGCGATCCGGTGGACCCGCGCATCATCACGGAGGCGCTGGGCGATGATCCCGTGAAGGCGAGCGGGTATGGTGTGCGCAACATCAAGCGCCTGGTGCCCATGCTCATCCCGGCGACGACGACGGACAAGCTCGACAACTACGACCGGCTCGAAGCGCTGTACGGCGAGCTCATCAATCAGTGGGCGCGCGAAATGAATCACGTCGCCGTGGTCGTGGGCGGGGTGTATCAGTTCACGAAGTACGCGGGCCAAACAGGCCGGGTTTATCAGCCGGTACCGCGTGCCAAGCAAGCCGAGGCGGTGCAGTTCCTAAACGACAACGTCTTCACGACGCCATCGTTCTTCTTCGATCCCGAAGTCCTGCGACGTATCGAGCCCACGGGTTTCGTGGACCGGGTGCGCGCGCGCCAGACCGCACTGCTCAACCTCTTATTCCAGGATCCGCGCCTCTCACGCGTCGCCGACCAGCAGGCGACGGAGCCGGGTGGGGCGGCGTATGCGATCGCCGATCTCTTCGGCGACGTGCGGCGCGGGATCTTCTCGGAGTTCGGGACCGGCGCAGTCCGCGTCGACGAGTATCGGCGCAACGTGCAGCGCGCGTTCGTCGATCAGATGGAACGGCTGATCAGCACGCCCCTGGTGACGCCGCTGCCGCCCGGCTTCACGCCCTTCCCGGGCTTCACGCCACCGGCGCCGCGCCCAGCCGATGCGCGCGCGCAGGCCCGGCTCGAGCTGGTCGACTTGCAGAGCACGCTGCGGGCCGCGGTGCCGAGGGCAGGGGATCGCACTACGCGGGCGCACATCGTCGATTTGCTGGCAAGAATTGGCCAGATTCTTAATCCGCGGTGAACTGGCAACCGCCATCAGCCATCTGCTGTCAGCCGTCTGTACAGATGGCTGATGGCAGACGGCTGACGGCAACCTCATGATCTCTACCTCCACCACGCACATTCAGGCGCGATTCCGCGAGCATTGGTTTCTCCACGTGCTCGTCGGCACGTACGCCCTTGCGTGGGTCATCACGGCGATCGCGCCCCTGGACCGGCACGATTGGTGGCTGGAGAACCTGCTCGTCTTTGCCGTCATGGCGGTCCTCATCGGCACCTATCGCATGTTCCCATTGTCGGACCTGTCCTACCTCTTGATCACGGCGTTCTTGACGCTCCACGCGATCGGCGCGCACTACACGTACTCCGAAGTCCCGTTCGGCTTCTGGATCCAGCGCACGTTTGGGTTCGCCCGCAATCCGTTCGACCGCATCGTACATTTGTCGTTCGGCCTCCTGATGGCATATCCGATCCGCGAAGTGTTCCTGCGGGTCGCGAACGCTCGCGGGTTCTGGGCATACTATCTTCCGCTCGACGTGACGCTCGCCTTCAGCGCCGTCTACGAAATCATGGAAATGGTCATCGCCACGATGGTGGCGCCTGGAACGGGCGACGCGTGGCTCGGCACGCAAGGCGATGTGTGGGATGCTCAAAAGGATATGGGCATGGCCGCCCTGGGCGCGTTACTCTGCATGTGTGTGACTGCTCTGATACGAACATTGCGAAAACCACCACCTGTGCTTCTTGCCGGGGAGAAAGCATGACCCGTTGCATGCTCGTCGCAATTGTCGTCCTACACGTCGGCACGTCGGCACGTCTGCACGCGCAGAGCTTCGAACAGCGGCTCCTTGCCGTCCCAGACACGGCGAGCATGCGCCAGATGTCGCGCGACCTCTCCGCGGTCCCCCACATGGCGGGGACGCCGGCTCAGGCGGCGACGCGCGACTACGTCCTGGCGCACCTGAAATCGTGGGGCATCGACGCCTGGAGCAAGGAGTACTCGGTCTACATTCCCCAACCCGATACCGTGTCCGCCTGGATCATCATGGGCCCGCGCGGCAAACCTGCTCGGCTTTCGCTTACCGAGCCGGGGCCGGGTCCGCAGATTCCGCCGTTCAACGGCTATACCGGAGATGGTGACGCGACGGCCGACGTCGTCTACGTGAACTACGGGCTCATCGAAGACTACAAGACGCTCGACTCGCTGGGCATCAGCGTCAGCGGCAAGATCGCGCTCGCGCGGTATGGCCGCTCCTTCCGCGGCATCAAGGCCCGCGAAGCGCAGAAGCGCGGCGCCGTCGGCCTCATCGTCTATTCCGATCCGCAGGACGACGGCTATTTCCGCGGCGACGTGTACCCCAAGGGGCCGATGCGCAACGCCGACGGCATCCAGCGCGGCAGCATGATGAACGGCAACGGCGATCCCACGACGCCGAGCTGGGCGTCGGTCGAGGGCGCGCGCCGGATCCCGGAGGATTCGCTCGACATCCCGAAGATCCCGATCATCCCGATGAGCTACGGCAATGCGCGCCGCTTCCTCGAGCCGATGACGGGGCCCGCCGTGCCGCAGAGCTGGCAGGGCGGGTTGCCCTTCCATTATCACGCGGGTCCGGGCCCCGCCCGCGTGCGGCTCAAGGTCAAGACCGAGCGCGGCGCCCGCGCGTTCCACAAAATCTGGAACACGGTCGGCATGATCCGCGGATCGCGCTGGCCCGACGAATGGGTCGTGGTCGGTGGTCACCGTGATGCCTGGGGCCCGGGGGCGCGCGACAACGTGAGCGGGAGCGTGTCCGTGCTCGAAGCCGCGCGCGCCTTCGCGACGTTGGCGCGCGACGGACAGAAGCCCGCGCGGACCGTCGTCTTCGCCACCTGGGATGCGGAAGAGTGGGGCCTGATCGGCTCCACCGAGTGGGTCGAGGAGCTCGAGGATACGCTACGTGCCCACGTCGTCGCCTACATCAATGAAGATGGCACCTTCTCGGGTCCCAATTTCAGCGGCGCCGGCTCGCCCTCGCTCAAGCCGCTGTTCCGCGCGGCGGCACGAGAGGTGCCCGATCCCACAGGCCCTGGGACGGTCTATGATGTCTGGCTCAAGGCGCACAACGGCGATACGACCGCCTTGACCATGGGGAACCTGGGCGGAGGCTCCGACTTCGCCGGTTTCTATCATCACCTCGGCATTCCCTCGGGCGGCATCGGATTCGACGGGCCGGACGGCATCTACCACTCGATGTACGACTCCTACGACTGGATGAGCCGCTTCGGCGATCCCAGCTACAAGGCCCACCGAGCCGGCGCGCAGCTCGTCGCCGTCATTCTCGGCCGGCTCGCCAACAGCGACCTCCTGCCGCTCGATTACGCCGCGTTCGGCGCCGAGATGAATGGGCTGGTGACGCAGCTCGACTCCGGGATCGCGAAGAAACAATGGACCCAGACCGTCAGCACACAGGCGCTGAAGGACGCGCTCGACCGCCTCACGGCCGTGGCCCGCGCGTTTGGGACGGCGCGCGACAACGCGACGCAGGCGGGGACCGTCGACTCCGCGCGGGCGCAACGCATCAATCAGGCGCTGATGGCAGTCGAACGCCGCCTCACCCGGCCGGACGGGCTCGTGAGCCGGCCCTGGTTCAAAAGCCTGCAGTTCGCGGCCGATCTCGATAACGGCTATGCAACAATGGCATTCCCCAGCGTCAACGAAGCCATTCGCTATGCCGACGCCCAGACCGCCAACAAGGAGCTGGTCGACCTCGTGAATCGCGTGGATCAGGCGCGCGCAGCGCTCGTGGAAGCGGCAGCCGCTCTGCGCTAGATTGGAGCCCATGGAAACCGGCGACCGTACGCGCATCGTGATCTACTACGCGATTTGGGCTTGCATCTGTGCGGTACTGGCCGGCGTTGCAATGGCGATCATTCACACTCTGTTCTTCAGTTATGTCCCATCCCGAGTCGCGTTAATGCAAACGCTGCTCGGCGGCATCGCGGCGACAAGTGCGATAGCCGCAGGTCAGGCCGCCGTAATCCTGGCTACCGGCGGCCTCCTCGTTCAGCGGGGGTTCACGCTCCATGGGACCGTCCTCCTCGGTTTGGTGATTGGTGTGTTCGATCTGCTGATGAACCTCGTGCAGTTGATCGTGCCTGCCCTCGAACCAGGCTGGCGGTGGGACTTGATCGTTCTGGCGGTGGCGACGGTTGCTATCACAGCGCTCGGAGCTAGGCGCCCCGCAGCCGCCGTGTGAGCGACGACCAGAAAGAGGCGATCGAGCGGCTGGAGCGCCGCCTCGCCGAGCTGGAAGGCATCGTCCGGCAGTTGGTCGTCCGCTCGATCGCCGCGCCCGCCGCCCGAGACCCGCGTGGGCCGCCCGCCCGAATCACATCGCCGGCTCCCGTTCCCGCTCCCGCCCCTCTCTCCCCGCGAGTCGTCGTCCCACGCAAGATCGAGATACTCCCCAGCGAGTCGCAGCCAGGGATCGACTGGGAACAGTGGGTCGGCCAACGCGGCCTGTTAATCGTCGGCGTGCTCGCGCTGCTCGCAACGGGCGGATTCTTCCTCAACTACGCGATCCAGCATGGCTGGATCGCGCCGCTCGTGCGCGCGAGCGGTGCGGTCGTGGCCGGCGCCGCGCTCGTCGTATGGGGCGATCGCCTGGTGCGACGAGGGGGCGGGGAGGGGGATGGGGGCGGCCTGCTGCGCTACGGCGCCGCCATCATCGGTGGTGGCGGCGGGCTCGTCTACCTCGGCGTGTGGGCCGCCGCTGGCCTGTATGGGCTCGTGAACCGGCAGGTCGGGGTTGTGCTGCTGGCCGCGACGAGCGGCGTCGTCGTGGCGCTCGCTATTCGCCACAACGTGGAGGCACTCGCCATCTGGGCCCTCGCCGGCGCGTACCTCGCACCGATCTTCCTGGCCGGCCCGGTGCCCGAGCCGGAGAAGTTCCTGGCGTACATGGCCGTCGGCGGCACCATTTTCATGATCCTGGCCCAGCGCGTGAACTGGCGCGCCACATTCAATTGCGCGTTGTTCGGGGTTTTCCTCATTCCGGCCGCGCTCATTCCCCACGATCTGAATTCGACCGCCGGCCTGAACTACGCCGCCCTCGGCGCCGTCGTGGCGTTGCTCGCCACGAATCCCAAGCGCGCAGCGGCGACGGAGTGGCCCGAGGCGCGGGTGGGCGCGCTCGTCATGATGTGGACGGTGCTGTTCGCCCTCAGCGGTGACGACACGTTGCGCTGGTCGGCCCTCGGCGCCGGCGCCTTGATCACCGCGATCGTCTGGTGGCAGCAGCGCCAGACGACGCCGCTCGCCGGCATGCGAGACAATAGCGTCGGCGCTGAGTTCATCGTCTATCTCACGCCCCTCGCGCTGGTAACGCTCGCGGTCGTCGCCACACCGAGTGCGCTGGTGGGCTGGGGCGGGGCGATTCCGGTGGCCTTGGCCGTCCTGTACCTCGGGAGCGGGTGGCTGCCCCGAACGCTGCATCTCGTCGTGATGGGGTTCGTGTTGCTGGCCCTCGCGGTTTCCGGTCAGTGGGACGGCGCCGCCGTTGCCGCCGGCTGGGCCCTGTTGGCCGTGGCGGCGAGCGCGAGCGGCCGCTGGGCTGGGCGCCCTGGGGCCTCCGAGGTCAGCGCGGTGCTCGCGCCGGTGGCATTCCTGCAGCTGTTCACGGTCGCACTCTACCTCCGGCCGGCTACCGATCCGGCGTTCACAGGGAGCTGGGCACTCGCCTGGTACGTCAGTCTGATCGCGTTTGCGGTGACCGCGCGCTGGTGGGATACGCGCAAGACGATCGGCGCCGAAGACAGCGTCGGCGTCGCGCTCTGGTCGCTCACCGCCGCTACACTCTTGATCGGCGTCTCCTTCGAGCTCCAGCGCACGCTGCACGCTACACCGCTTGCTGCGGCGATCGCGCTCGTGTGGTACTGGATTCTGTTCGCAGTCGCGCTCGTGCGGGGCGCGCCGTCGTGGCGGCCGCCGCTGCGCGGTCTGGCACTGGCGACGGGGTTGCTACTCCTCGCGGGCGGCTACCTGACGCTGTTCAGCGGGGCGTGGGACAACCGCAACGTCGCTGATCCGGCCTTCACCGGATTGTGGTCTCTGGGGTGGTACGCGTGCTGCGCGGCCGGTGTGATCGCCGCCCGCTGGTGGCCCGCCGACACTCTCGTGCAGGCGAACCTGCGATTCGGTCGCGCCGCGCTCTGGTGGATGGCTGGCGGCTGTCTCCTGCTCGGTGGCTCCCTCGAGCTCCATCGCGCCTTTACGAGTGGACTGGCCGGGGATCTGGCGATCAGCACCTTCTGGCTGTTGTACGCCGGCGCGTTGGTCAACGTGGGATTCCGCCTGGATCGCAAAGCGGTCAGGTCCGCGGGCCTGGGGGTCGCAGCGCTCGCCGCCCTGAAGATTGTGCTTTACGACTTGTCGGCGTTGCAGGCGTTGTATCGGGTCGGCAGCTTCTTTGTGCTCGCGCTAATAACATTGGCCGTTGCGTACGCTTATAACCAAAAGGCGCGAGTAGGACAGCACCCCGTACGATAGAAAGACGCTTACAGCTTGGGTAGGGTAATGCCTCGCTGCGCCTGATATTTGCCTTTTTTATCCTTGTACGAGACCTCGCACTCATCCCCCTCGTCGGCGGTAAAGAACAGCACCTGCGCAATCCCCTCATTCGCGTAGATCCGGGCGGGCAGGGGCGTCGTATTACTGATTTCCAGCGTGACAAAGCCTTCCCACTCCGGCTCAAATGGCGTCACGTTGACAATGATCCCGCAGCGCGCGTAGGTGCTTTTCCCCACGCAGACCGTCAAACAGTTGCGGGGGATCCGGAAATACTCGACCGAGCTCGCGAGCACGAACGAGTTCGGTGGCACAATGCAGACGTCACCCTTGAACTCGACGAACGATTTCGGATCGAACTGTTTCGGATCGACCACCGCGGACAGCGCGTTCGTGAAAATCTTGAACTCCGGCGCGACGCGCATGTCGTAGCCGTAGGATGAAACGCCGTACGAGATCACGCCGTCGCGCACCTGGCGGTCCGCAAACGGCTCGATCATTCCGTGATCCTTCGACATCTTGGTAATCCAGCGATCCGATTTGATTGACATGGGGGCCCAATGTAATGGCGCCAACTTGACTTATGCAGAGCCTTAGTGAATTTTTTCACGAGCGCCATGCAGCCCTATCTCCCGTTCCTGATGCTGCTGGGTCTGGCCATCGTCATCGCGACGACGATGATCGTGGGGTCGCATTTCCTCGGGCCGCGCCGGCCGACCGAGATCAAAGAGCGCCCGTACGAAAGCGGCATGCCGCCGCTCGGCAGCGCGCACGAGCGCTTCTCGGTCAAGTTCTATCTCGTCGCGGTCCTCTTCATCCTCTTCGACATCGAAACTGTCTTTCTGGTACCGTGGGCGGTCATCTTTATGGGGAATGGCACGCTGACCACGGGGTTTCTGTTGATCGAGATGCTGGTGTTTATGCTGGTGTTATTCGTGGGCTATATCTACGTCTGGAAGCGCGGCGCATTCCAATGGGACTAAATACGTCGAGGGACGGCGTCAAGCAGAAACGTCAAGCAAGAGCGTAAACGATTTTGCTCGACGGTTTTTCTCGACGATTCTGCTCGACGGTTTTGCTCGACGACTTTTGAGGTTCTATGAAACACGTCGGCGAAGTCAAAAGCTCGAATTACCTGCTCGCCAAGTTCGAGAATCTGATCGACTGGGCCGTGAACTCTTCACGCGCCAATTCGCTGTGGCCGATGCCGTTCGGCACGGCGTGCTGCGCCATCGAGTTCATGGCGACTGCGGCGAGCCGGTTCGACTTTGCGCGCTTCGGCATGGAGCGCCAGGCCTTCTCGCCGCGCCAGGCCGACGTGCTGATCTGCGCCGGCCGGCTGCCGTTCAAGCTCGCCCCGGTAATCCGCCGTATCTACGATCAGATGCCGCAGCCCAAGTGGGTCATCTCGATGGGCGCGTGCGCGTCCACGGGCGGGGTATTCGACAACTACGCGATGGTGCAGGGCATCGACACGATCGTTCCGGTGGACGTCTACGTCCCCGGCTGCCCGCCGCGGCCCGAAGGACTGCTCTACGGCATTCTCCTGCTGCACAAGAAGATCAAGGGTGAGTCACTCTTCGATGCCGTGAAGCGGCGCGATGAGCAGCCGCTCGACGACAAGGGCCTCCGGCTCCCGCCCGAAACGATCGACGAGATCTCCGAGCCGTTCGGCAACTCCGTCCACCAGTTCCGTTCGTCGTGACTGCGGCTCCGCCTGTTCCCCCGGTTCCGGGGGCGCTTCGCACCGAAGTCGCGCGCGATGGCGAGACCGTTGTGTTCGTCGCCCGCGAACGCCTGCTCGACGCGATGCGGTGGCTGAAAACGACGCCAGGCCAGGAATTCGACTACCTGGTCGACGTCACGGCCGTCGAGTTCCGCGATCGCGAGCGCCCGCTCGAGGTCGTGTACTTCCTCCGCTCGCTCCAGCGCAAAGTCGACGTGCGCGTCAAAGTCGAGCTGCCGGCGTCGGAGGAGCTCGCCGTGGACTCGGTGTGGAGCCTGTGGCGCGGCGCCGACTGGCTCGAGCGAGAGGTCTTTGACATGTTCGGCGTCACCTTCCGCGGGCACCCCGATCTGCGGCGTATTCTGATGTGGGAGACCTACGCGGAAGGCTATCCGCTGCGGAAAAGCTTCCCGCTCCGCGGCCGCTTCTCCCGTGCCGAGCAGGTGCGGCAGGCGCTCAACATCAATCCCGAAGCCAATTACTCGCTGGACGAGCTGTCGATCGCGGAGGCCGCCGGTGATCTGCCCGACGACATGCGCGACCGGCTGCAGCGCGGTGAGCGCGGCGTCATCCCGGACCCGCCGGCATGAGTAAGCGTACCGTCGAGCTCGAGCTGGCTACACCGGGCGTGGACGCCGAGGGACGTCCGGCGCGGGTGCCGCTCACGGCCGTGACGGAGCCTGGCCTCAACGAAGAGCATATGCTGGTGAACATCGGGCCCCAGCATCCCGCCACGCACGGTGTGCTCAGGCTGGTGGTCGAGCTTGACGGCGAGACCGTCGTGCGCTGTATCCCGCACCTGGGCTACCTGCACTCGGGCTTCGAGAAGCTCGGCGAGTACCGCCACTACAACCAGATCATCCCGCTCACCGACCGCACCGACTACCTGTCGCCGATGTCGAACAACGTCGGCTTCGCCCTGGCGGCCGAGAAGCTGATGGGGATCGAGATCACGCCGCGCTGCACCGTGCTGCGTGTCATCGCCTGCGAGATGAGTCGCATCATCTCGCATATGGTGTGGCTCGGCACGACGTCGATCGACCTCGGCGCGTTTACGCCGTTTCTGTGGGCGTTCCAGGAGCGCGAGCGCATCTACGATCTCCAGGAGATGTGGACCGGCGCCCGTCTGACGACGAGCCTCACGCGCGTCGGTGGGCTTATGGCCGACATTCCCGACCCCTTTGTCGAGAAGCTCCGCGAGTTCACGCGCACCTTTCCGAAGACGCTAGGCGAAATCGACCGCGTCCTCACCCGCAACGCGGTGTGGGCGGGCCGCACCCAGGGGGTCGGCACGCTCAGCGCCGCCGAGGCGATCAATTACTCGCTCTCGGGCCCCATGCTCCGCGCGAGCGGCGTCGCCTACGACGTCCGCAAGGACAAGCCGTACCTCGGCTACGAGACCTACGACTTCGACGTGGTGGTCGGAGAGCACGGCGATGTATTCGATCGCTACATGGTCCGCCTCGAAGAGTGCCACCAGTCGAACCGCATTTTGGCGCAGGCGCTCGACCGGCTGCCCGACGGTCCGATCAACGTCGACGACCCCCGGGTCATTCTCCCGTCCAAGACCCGCGCGATGAGCGACATGGAAGCGATGATCTTTCATTTCAAACAGGTCATGGAAGGCGTCAAGGCGCCGGTCGGCGAGGCCTACGTCGGGATCGAGAATCCCAAGGGCGAGCTCGGCAACTACCTCGTCTCCGATGGTACGGCGAAGCCGGTGCGCTGGCGCATCCGCCCGCCCTCCTTCATCAACCTGTCCGCGTTGCCCAAGATGGCCGAAGGGCATCTGCTGTCCGACCTGATTGCCATCAACGCGTCCGTGGACATCGTCATGGGCGAGGTCGACCGATGACGGTGCAGGAGGACTACCAACCCGTCTTCACCGGCAAAGTGCAGGAAGAGCTGCAGACCGTGTTGCAGCGCTATCCCACCAAACAGGCCGCCTTGCTGCCGGCGTTGTGGATCGCGCAGCGCGAGCAGGGGTGGATCTCCGATGCCGTCATGGCTGAGGTCGCCGCAGCACTGGGGCTGTCGCCCGCGTTCGTGAAGGGCGTCGTGACGTTTTACACGATGTACCACCAGCATCCCGTCGGCAAAAACTTCGTGCAGGTCTGCACGACCTCGCCGTGCAACATCTGCGGGGCCGAGGACGTGCTGAAGGCGCTCCTCGCGCAGACGGGCGCCGGTGATGCGGGCGCGACGAGTCCCGACGGCAAGTGGACGATCGTCGAAGTCGAGTGTCTCGGCGCGTGCGGGTTCGCCACGCCCATTCTGGTCAACGATGATTTCCTGGAGAACGTGACGCCCGAGAAAGTCGCGGAGATCGTGAGGAAGTACCGGTGACCATCGGGATGTTGGACGGTTGGAATGTTGGAAGGACCACCTTCCAACCTTCCAACATTCCAACGGACTGGGTTGCCTAATGGGCTACCCACACAAACCGCACCCCAAAGAAACCGTCGTCCTCTCGCAGCATTTCGGCGATGCGGACGCGCGCACTATCAAGGGATGGACCAAGCGCGGCGGCTACGCAGCGCTCGCGCAGGTGCTCACGATGGATCCTGTGGCCGTCACCGACATCGTAAAGGACTCGGGACTGCGGGGCCGTGGCGGGGCGGGATTCCCGACCGGCTTGAAGTGGTCGTTCATGCCCAAAGAGAAAAAGAAACCGCATTACCTGTGCGTGAACGCCGACGAGTCCGAGCCCGGCACGTTCAAGGATCGCGAGATCATGCGGTGGACGCCGCACGCGCTGCTCGAGGGCACCGCCATCGCGGCGCACGCGATCCGCGCCGAGGTTGCCTACATCTACATTCGCGGCGAGTTCACCGAGCCCTGGACCATCATGGAACGGGCGCTCGCCGAAGCGAATGCCGCGGGGGTATTCGGCACCATCAAGATCCATCTCCATCGCGGCGCGGGCGCCTACATCTGCGGTGAAGAAACGGCGCTGATGAACTCGATCGAAGGCAAACGGGGCAACCCGCGAATCAAGCCGCCGTTCCCGGCGGCCGCCGGTCTGTTCGGCCTGCCGACGACGATCAACAATGTCGAGACGCTCACGGCCGTGCCGCACATCATCACGCGCGGCGCCGCCTGGTACAAAGGGCTGTGCCTGTCGAATCCCAAGAGCACCGGCACCAAGCTGTTTTCGGTGTGCGGGCACGTGCAGCGGCCGGGCAACTACGAAGTGACGCTGGGCTTCCCGCTGAAGGACCTGATTTACGACATGTGCGGTGGCCCGCGCGCCGGCCGCACACTCAAGGCGTGCATTCCCGGCGGGTCGTCGGTGCCCATTCTGACCCGGGAAGAGGCCGAGGGGACGCTGCTCGATTACGAGGGCTGCGTGGCCGCGGGCACGATGCTCGGCTCGGGCGGCGTGATCGTGTTCGATGATTCCGCCGACATGGTCTATCAGATCATGCGGCTGGCGCGCTTCTACGCGCACGAGTCGTGCGCGCAGTGCACCCAGTGCCGCGAGGGCACCGCGTGGACCACGAAGATCATGGAGCGCATTCTGGCGGGGCAGGGCACGTCCAAGGATCTCGACTTGCTCCTCGATCTCTCCGAGAACATGACCGGGAAGACGATCTGCGTGCTGTCTGACTCGTGCGCGGCGCCGATCGTCAGTGGGATCAAGAAATTCCGCGGCGAGTTCGAAGCCTATCTCGCAGGCAACCGCCAACCCGTCATGGTTGGCTGAGGGCAGACGGCTGATGGCTGACGGCATGATCAACCTGACAATCGACGGGACACCAGTATCGGTCCCTCCAGGCACCCTCGTGATCGAGGCGGCGAAGCAGGCGGGCGTGCTCGTCCCGCATTACTGCTATCACCCCGGACTCCCCGTCGCCGGCGTCTGCCGCATGTGCCTCGTCGAGATCGAAAAGGCGCCCAAGCTGCAGATCGCGTGCGCGACGACGGTCACGGAAGGAATGGTCGTCAAGACGCAGAGCGTGCCCGCCAAGGCCGCGCGCCAAAGCGTGCTCGAGTTCCTGCTCATCAACCATCCGCTCGACTGCCCGATCTGCGATCAGGCGGGCGAGTGCGAGCTGCAGGACTTCGTGTTCCAGGAAGGCCAGGCGCGCACGCGCTACGCCGAGTTTGCCAAGCGGTTCAATCCCGTCGAGGACTTCGGGCCGGACGTCCTGTACGTGCCCAACCGCTGCATTCTGTGCACGCGCTGCGTCCGGTTCATGGAGGACGTCGCGAAAGAGCCGGTCCTCAACGTGTCCGAGCGCGGCGACCGCGCGTTCATCGGCATTCATCCCGAGGCGCGGCTCGACCATCCCTGGGCAGGGAACGTCGTCGACCTGTGCCCGGTCGGCTCGCTGCTCTCGAAGGACTTCCTGCACAAGGCGCGCGCCTGGGAGCTCGACAAGACGGCGTCGATCTGTACCGGCTGCTCGCAGGGCTGCAACATCACGCTCGACACGCGGGATGAGGTGGTCGTGCGCGTCCGCCCGCGGCCCAACCTCGACATCAACCGCTACTTCATCTGCGATCATGGCCGCGCGCACTATCGCTGGATGAATCGGGGCGACCGCATCGAGGCGCCGCTGATCCGCCGCGACGGGGAGCTCAAGGCGGTCGACTGGGATGAAGCGATCGACCGCGTCGCCGGCATTTTGCGCGGCGCCGCGGGAGGCGGCAAGGCGGTGGCGCTCGTTTCGGCGGGCGCGTCCAGCGAAGCGCTGGCGGCGGCCAAGCGACTACTGTCAGGCTTTAGTTGGACCGGCGCGTTCCAGCTCGTGATGGGTGAAGAGGCGCCGCTCGCCGGCGTCCCGAATCTCGCGCTGCGCGCCGAGCGTGCGCCCAACGCGACAGGCGCGGAACGGCTCGGCTACACGCGCGACTACGCGCCTGCCCTCGCCGCGGCGAAGGGTGCCGCCGTGGTGTTGGTCCTCGACGATCCCGATTGCGCTGTCGAGACGGACGGTGCGCTGATCTATCTCGGGACGGTGCTCGCGGAGGCCGCGGCGTGCCGCCGTGCCGATGCGATTCTGCCGATCGCGAACGTTGCGGAAGAAGAGGGGACGTTCGTGAATCGCGATGGGCGCGAGCAACGCTATTACCAGGCCAAGCCCGCGCCCGGGATGGCGCAACCGGCCGCGTGGGTGCTCGGACAGCTCGTCACGACGCTGGGATTGGCGGAAGTGCGATGACCTTCTTCCTGATCACATCGGCGATCAAGGTATTCGTGGTCGTCAACCTGATCCTGGTGGGGGTCGCGCTGCTCACGCTCCTCGAGCGGCGGGTGTGTGCCTGGATGCAGGATCGCCTCGGCCCGAACCGCGTCGGCCCACAGGGGCTGCTCCAGCCGGCGGCCGACGGCCTGAAGAACTTTCTCAAGGAAGAGACGTCGCCCGCGCTGGCGGACAAGGCGCTCTTTACGCTCGCGCCGGTCGTGTCGTTCGTGCCGGCGATGTTGACCTTCGGGGTCATCCCGTTTGCGGCCCCACTCCCGACGAAATGGGGCGTCGTGCCGATGGTCGTCGCGGATCTTCCCGTCGGCTTCCTCTATATCCTCGCGATCAGCTCGCTCGGCGTATACGGCATCGTGTTGGCGGGTTGGGCATCGAACAACAAGTACGCGCTGCTTGGCGGGCTGCGCGCGTCGGCCCAGATGATCTCGTACGAGATCGCGCTGGGCCTGAGCACCGTCGCGGTCTTGCTGCTTGCCGGCAATGTCACGCTGTCGCAGGTGATCGTGCAGCAGCAAACGGCGCACGCCTGGTTCATTGTCCCGTTGTCGGTATCGTTCGTGATCTTCTTTATCAGCGCGCTCGCGGAGACCAACCGGTTGCCGTTCGATCTGCCGGAAGCCGAGGCCGAGCTGATCGCCGGCTATCACACCGAGTACAGCGCGATGAAGTTCTCGATGTTTTACATCGCGGAGTACTCGAACATGGTGACGGCCTCCGCGCTCATGGCCACGCTCTTCTTCGGCGGATGGGATATCCCGTTCACGACCTGGGACTCGACCGGCGATCCGAGCGTGCTCAAAACGCTGGCGACCCTGGTGGCCTTCAGTCTCAAAACGTTCGTATTCCTCTTCACATACATCTGGGTTCGCTGGACGCTGCCGCGCTTCCGGTACGATCAGCTTATGGCGCTCGGCTGGAAGGTGCTGCTTCCGCTCGCCCTCCTCTACATCACGCTGCTCGCCGTCGCGATCTGGTTCGTCCGCATCCGACTCGGCTGGGACTACGGCCCCCGCCTGGCGTGGGCCCTGGGAGGGCTGAATCTCGTGCTGCTCATCGCGCTCGTCTGGTGGCTCGACCGCGGCCGGATCGTGTCCGGTTCCATGCCGCAGGAGGCCGCATAATGGCAATTGGCGTGAGGGTGCTGAAGCGGCCGACACAGCAGACGTCGTACCTGCGCGCGACGCTGAAGGGGATGGCGCTCACGTTCAGCCATTTGCTGCGGCCCAAGGTCACGATGCAGTACCCCGAGGAGAAGTCCTCCCGGGACTGGACGCTCTCCTCGCGCTGGCGTGGGACGCACCGCATGCTCACCGACGAGCAGGGCAGAGCGAAGTGCGTGGCGTGCGGTCTCTGCCCGCAGATCTGCCCCGCGAACTGCATCAAGCTCGTGCCGGGCGAGGATGAAGAGGGCCACCGCTATCCGCTGATTTACGAGATCGACGAGTTCCGCTGCATCTTCTGCGGCTACTGCCAGGAAGTGTGTCCCGAGGAGGCGATCCACGTCGGGGTGCACTACGAGAACTCCGAGTACTCCCGCGACCGGTTCGTGTACGACCTCGAGCGGCTGACGGCCCAGACGCACCCCGTGTCCACACTGTGGGATCCGTCGGATCCCAAAGGCGAGTAGTGACCGCCACGTTCTTCTGGATCTTCGGTGGCATCGCGATGGGGAGCGCGCTGCTCTGTATCACGCGCAAGAACGCGATCGCCAGCGCGCTGTGGCTCGTCGTCACCCTCTTCTGCATCGCGGCGCTGTTCGTGCTGCTCGACGCGCAGTTCCTGGCGGCGCTGCAGGTCCTGGTGTACGCAGGCGCGATCATGGTGCTCTTCCTGTTCGTGATCATGCTGCTCAACCTGGGTCGACCCGGTCCCAGCGATATCAAAGGACCGCTCGGGCTCGGCGTCGGTGTACTGCTCGGCGCCGCACTGCTGTTTCTCTTGCAGCCCATGACCCGGACGACGCTGCGGTCGGCGATCACACTGCCCCCGGGGAGCATCCTGGGGATCCAACAGCAGCAGGGCATCGTCGGCTCCGTCGCCACTCCATTGTTTGGCACGTACCTCGTTCCCTTCGAGATCGCGAGCGTGCTGCTCCTCGCCGCGATCGTGGGCGCGGTCGTGCTCGCAAAGCGGAAGCTCTAGCGTGCTCCTCAATCCCGCACTCGCCATCTCCGCCGTCCTCTTCACGCTCGGCGTGCTCGGCGTGCTCCTGCGGCGCAACGCGATCGTGATCTTCATGTGCGTCGAGCTGATGCTCAACGCGGTGAACCTTACGTTCGTCGCGCTGGCGCAAAGCCTGGGACTCGGCGGGCAGGTGTTCGTGTTCTTCGTGATGGCGGTCGCGGCCGCGGAAGCGGCAGTCGGCCTCGCGATCATTCTGGCCGTCTACCGCCACAAGCAGTCGGTCAGCCTGCAGAACATGAACCTGCTGAAGGACGGATGACCGACAGGTTCGTCGACTTCATCTGGCTCGCACCGGCCCTCGCGCTGCTCGGCTTCGTGCTGAACGGCACCATCGCGTTCGTGCGGCCGAACGCCAAGACGCTCGTGTCCGTGATCGGTGCGGGGGTATTACTCGCCGCCTTCGCCATCGCACTTGCCGTGTTCAGCGGGTTTCTCGGACTCCATGCCGAGGAACCGGTCGTCTTCCGCTACTGGTCGTGGATCCCGGTGGGCACGCTGCAGCTCGACGTAGCGTTCCAGGTCGACCAGCTCTCGCTGGTCATGCTGCTCGTCGTGACCGGTGTGGGGTCGTTGATCCACCTGTTCAGCATCGGCTACATGAAAGACGATCCGGGATACGCGCGCTACTTCGCGTATCTCAACCTCTTCGTCTTCTTCATGCTGGTGCTCGTCCTGGGCGCGAGCTTCCCCGTGATGTTCGTGGGTTGGGAAGGCGTAGGCTTGTGCAGCTATCTGTTGATCGGCTTCTGGTACGGGGACGCGGCGAACGCCAACGCGGGCCGCAAGGCGTTCATCATGAACCGGATCGGCGACTTTGGGTTCATGGTCGCGATGTTCATGATCTTCTGGGCGACCGGTTCGCTCGATTTCGGGACGGTGTTCGCACACGCCCCGACAGCTCTCGTCCCGGGCGGCGCGGCGGTCACCGCGATCACGCTGTTCCTGTTCCTGGGCTGTACCGGGAAATCGGCGCAGATCCCCCTGTACACCTGGCTGCCGGACGCGATGGCCGGGCCGACGCCTGTCTCCGCATTGATCCACGCCGCCACGATGGTGACCGCCGGCGTCTATCTCGTCGCGCGGTGCAACCTGCTGTTTGCGATGGCGCCGATCTCGAGTGAAGTGGTCGCCGGCGTCGGCGCGTTGACGGCGCTCTTCGCGGCGACGATTGCGCTCAAGCAGTGGGACATCAAGAAAGTCCTCGCGTACTCCACGGTCTCGCAGCTCGGCTACATGTTCCTCGCCGTCGGTACCGGCGCCATCACGGGCGGCATTTTTCATCTCGCGACGCACGCCTTTTTCAAAGCCTTGCTGTTCCTCGGCTCGGGCAGCGTCATCTTCGCGATGCACCGCGCCTATCATCACACGCACGCACACGAGGACGCCCAGGACATGCGCAACATGGGCGGCCTGTCGCGCTACATGCCGTGGACGACGGCCGTCATGTGGATCGCGACGCTGGCGATCGCCGGTATTCCGCCGCTCGCGGGATTCTTCTCGAAGGATGAAATCCTGGCCGCCGCAAACGCGCGAGGACACGCCGAACCGGCCTGGCTGGTGTTCTGGGGCTTCGGACTCCTGGCCGCGCTGCTGACGGCGTTCTACATGACCCGGCTCATGCTCTACACGTTCCACGGACCGAACCGCACCGGTGAGAAAGAGCAGGCGCATCTGCACGAAGCGCCGTGGATCATGACGGGACCGCTGCTGGTGCTGGCCGTGCTGTCTGCCGCCGGCGGGCTCCTCAACGTGCCCGAGCTGTTTCACGGCGGCGCGCGTCTGCAGCACTGGCTTGAGCCGGTCACGCTGCCGAGCGCCACGCTGATTCCGGAAGTGCACCTCTCCGCTTCGTCCGAGTGGCTGTTGGTCGGCATCGCGGTTGCCGTTGCGGTGATCGGCATCGTCGGCGCCTGGCGGCTGCTGAGACCTGAGCGGCTCGTCCCGGCGCGGAGTGCGCCCGAGGAGCGTGGGTTGGCGCGAGTACTGAAGAACAAGTGGTACGTGGATGAGATCTACGACGCGTTGTTCGTGCGCCCGCTCGTGTGGTTCTCGCGCGTGGTGCTCTGGCAGGATATCGATCAACGCATCGTGGATGCCGCAGCCGTGAACGGCGCTGCCCGCGGCGCGCGCGCGCTGGGCTGGGCCAATCGCTGGTTGCAGACGGGGCAGGTCGGGACCTACGTCGCCGTGTTCGTCATCGGCGTGCTGCTCGTCCTCTGGCGGGCGCTCGGCTGATGTACGGCTCCTGGGTCCTCACCGCGCTGCTCGCCTGGCCGCTGATCGCCGGCGCGCTTGTGCTCCTCATTCCGGCCCGGCTTGCGAAATACGTCGCGCTGGCCGCCAGCCTGGTCGAGTTTGCGCTCTCCGTGCCGCTGTGGTGGACATTCGTGCCGAGCGGGGGCATCCAGTTCACCGCCGACCATGCCTGGATCGCGGCGTGGGGGATTCACTACACCGTTGGCGTGGACGGCATCTCGCTGTTCCTGGTGCTCCTCACGACGTTCCTGATGCCGCTCTCGATCCTGGGCAGCTGGAGCTACATCACAAAGCGTGAGCCGGCGTTTTACACGTTGCTGCTCGTCCTGACGACCGGCATGATCGGCGTCTTTGTCGCCCTCGATCTTTTCCTGTTCTATGTGATGTGGGAAGTGATGCTCATCCCGATGTACTTCATCATCGGCGTCTGGGGCGGCGACAACCGGCTGTACGCGGCGATCAAGTTCTTCATCTATACGTTCCTCGGCTCGCTGCTCATGCTGGTGGCGATCCTCGTGCTCTATCTGCACGCGGGCCAGGCGAGCGGCGTGTACTCGTTCGGGTACGCGCACCTCCTGAGCAACGCGAAGGATCTCGGATCCGTCGCGTGGTGGCTGTTCGGGGCCTTCTTCCTCGCGTTCGCCATCAAGGTGCCCCTGTTCCCGCTGCACACCTGGCTCCCCGACGCGCACGTGGAGGCGCCGACAGCGGGGTCCGTGATCCTCGCCGGCATCCTGTTGAAAATGGGGACCTACGGGTTCCTCCGGTTCGCGCTGCCGTTCTTCCCGGCGGTCGCCCTGAATCAAACCGTGCAGCTCATCATCGTGGTGCTGTCGCTGATCGGGATCATCTACGGCGGTCTCGTCGCGATGGTGCAGCCGGACTTCAAGAAGCTCATCGCCTACTCCTCCGTCGCGCACCTCGGCTTCGTGATGCTCGGCATCTGGGCGCTGACGCTGCAGAGTGTGCAGGGTGCGCTGCTGATCATGATCAACCACGGCATCTCGACCGGCGCGCTGTTCTTCCTGGTCGGGATGATCTACGAACGGCGGCACAGCCGCTTGCTCGAAGCGTACGGCGGGATCGCGCGCGTCGTGCCGTTGTTCGCCGCGATTCTCACCTTCGTATCGCTGTCGTCCATCGCGCTGCCGGGCACGAACGGGTTCGTCGGCGAGTTCCTCGTGCTGATCGGGTCGTTCCGGACCTACCCCATCGCCACCGCGCTGGCGACCACGGGCGTGATCGTCGCCGCAGCCTATCTGCTGACCGCGCTGCAGCGGGTGATCTACAATCCGCTGGCGAATCCCGAGAATGAGAAGCTCACCGACCTGACGCCGCGCGAAATCACGGTGCTGGTTCCATTGGTCGTCCTGATTCTGTGGATCGGCATCTACCCGAAGCCGTTCCTCGAGCGGATGGAGCCCTCGTCGCGGGCGCTGATCGAGCAGCTCCGGCCAGGCGCGGCCCTCACGGCGGGTCAACCGTGAGACTCGACCCCTCGATCTATCCAGACCTGCTGCTGTCGCTCCTGCCGGAGCTGGTCCTGACCGGCTGGTCGCTGGTCGTGTTGCTGTTCGTCGCGTGGCGGCATAGCACCGTGCGGGACTTGCGGATCACCGGATGGCTGACACTCCTGGCCCTCGTCTCGACCGCCGTGGCCACCTGGTGGCTGTGGTGGAATAGCGCCACGGTGGGGGGACAGGTGTCGATGATCGCGGCTGACGATTTCCGCTGGGTCGCCACCTGGGTGTTCCTCGGCGCCGCCGCGCTCACAGTGCTGATTTCGTTCGCATACCTCGAGCGCGAACAGCTGCTCGCGCCCGAGTACTACGTCCTCCTCATCTTCGGCACGCTCGGCATGATGGTGATGGCTGCCGGCGCCGACTTGATGGTGATCTTTCTTGGCCTCGAGCTCATGTCGGTCGCGGTGTACGTGCTGGCCGGCATCGACCGCCGCCGCGCCCGCTCCGCCGAAGCCGCGCTGAAGTATTTCCTGCTGGGCGCGTTCGCCTCCGGATTCCTGCTGTACGGCATCGCGCTGGTCTACGGCGCGACCGGCACAACCAACCTCGGCCTCATTGGCGGCCAGGTCAGCCTCATGGGACAGCCGAGCGTCATGCTGCTCGCGGGTCTGGCCCTGCTGATCGTGGGATTTGCGTTCAAGATCGCCGCGGTGCCGTTCCACATGTGGGCGCCCGATGTTTACGATGGCGCACCCACGCCCGTCACCGCCTTCATGGCGACCGGTGTAAAGGCGGCGGCATTCGCGGCACTGCTCCGCGTGATGAATCAGGCGTTCGGCCGAGTGCCGGCCTGGCATGAGATCCTCTGGTGGCTCGCCGTGATCACGATGATCGGCGGGAACCTGTTTGCCCTCGGGCAACGGTCGCTCAAGCGGATGCTCGCCTATTCGTCGGTTGCGCATGCCGGCTACTTGCTCGTCGCGGTCAGCGCAGGCGGCGCAACAGGTTCGAGCGCGTTCCTCGTTTACGTGATCGCCTACACACTGATGTCGCTCGGCGCCTTCGCGGTGCTCACCGCCAAGGGCAGGGGAGGCGAGAGTGACGTGCTCATCGACGATCTCTCCGGCCTCGCGGCCAGGCGGCCGTGGCTCGCCTTCGCACTCGCCATCTGCATGTTGTCGCTGTTGGGCTTTCCCGGAACGGCCGGATTCATCGGCAAGTGGTACATCCTCATCGCGGCCACCAGCGCCGGCCAGAACACCTTGGCGGCCATTCTGGTGCTCACGAGCGTCGTCTCGGCGGGCTACTATCTTCCGGTCATTATGGCGATGTACATGAAACCGGAGCCGAACGAGACTGCCCACGTGGATGTCTGTCTCGACCGCTGGGGACGGTCCGCCGTCACCGCGGTCGTCGTTGGGCTGCTGCTGTTCGGAGTCTGGCCCAATCGCCTCTTCGATCTCGCCAGATCCGCCGTCGAGACCGTGCAGCCCACGGCCACGACGATCGTAACCCCGCCCTAAAAGGGGGGCCCGTGAAGCTTCCCGCCACCATCTTCCGCCAGTACGACATCCGTGGTCTCGTCGACAAGGAGCTCACGCCCGCCGCCGCCCGTGCCGTTGGGCAAGCGTACACGACGTTGGCATGGGAGCGTCTCGGCAAGGCGCCGCGGGTGGCCGTAGGGCGCGACAACCGGCCATCCGGCGCCCGGCTCGCACAGGGCGTCTGTGAGGGGATCGCGGCCGCCGGTGGCGCCGCCCTCGACGTCGGCGAGCTGCCCACCCCCGCGCTCTACTTTGCGACCAAGACGCTGCCCGTCGACGGCGGCATTCAGGTAACGGGCTCGCACAATCCGCCGGAGTTCAACGGCTTCAAGATGGTCCTCGCACACGACGCCGTGTTCGGGGACGACATCCAGGTTCTCTACAAACTCATCAACGACGGAAAGCTCGCCACCAAGCCTGGAGGATCGACCGCCGCGCACCGCGGACTCCTCACCGCGTACCGCCGTGCCATCGTGCAGCGCAACGCGCCACTCGCGCGGCGGTTCAAGGTGGTGGTGGATTGCGGCAACGGCGTCACCAGTCTCGTGGCGGTGGAGACGCTGCGCGAGCTGGGGGCCGACGTCGTCGCACTGTTTGCCGAGTCGGACGGGACGTTTCCGAATCATCACCCCGATCCCACGGTGATCGAAAACCTGCACGACCTCCAGGTCGCCGTGAAAAAGGAAAAGGCGGAGCTCGGGATCGCGTTCGACGGCGACGGCGACCGTATCGGCGCCGTCGATGAGACGGGTGAACCGGTCCTCGGCGATCAGTTACTCGTGTTGTTCGGGCGAGATCTGGTGCGCCGCATGGGCAAGGGGAAGTCCGTGATCTTCGACGTGAAGTGCTCAGAGGTCCTGCCGCAGATGCTCAAGAAGGCCGGACTCGAGCCCGTCATGTGGAAGACGGGGCATTCATTCATCAAGCAGAAGATGAAAGAGATCGGTGCGCCGCTGGCAGGAGAGATGAGCGGCCACATGTTCTTCGGCGGCGACTGGTTCGGATTCGACGACGCGCTGTTCGCCGCCGCCCGCCTGCTCGCCTATCAGGCCCGCGAGGGCGGCCCGCTCTCTCGCCTACTCGCCGACTTGCCCAAGACCTTCGCCACCCCGGAAATGCGCGTCG